>ERZ1370068.3916-contig-3012_pt1 | contig 70936 bp, 116 predicted proteins | sample MGYA00561227_ERZ1370068 | MGnify/ENA primary metagenome ERZ1370068 (study PRJEB38410, sample SAMEA6850437) | metagenome | study: Metagenomic assessment of the ecological functions of the soil: analysis of the soil microbiota associated with the...
GTACTTCGTTCAGTTGCAGTATTGCTCAGAGTGCGAACATACCGCCGGGCCGCAAGCAACGATAAACATAAATTCACCGCGGGTCGCCCGCTACCGGTATGTGATGGAACACACCATTGCAAAAACCAAGTCGAGATCTTGTTGTGGGAAGATACTTGGCTGGAGGTTGCGAGCTGCACAGAACGGCGTCCGACCGATTCGCGTGCAACGGCCAGCGACTCTTCCGATGTACCAACCCTATGACCTGCTCCGCGCGGAGAATGTCCGCCAGCAACGGAAGAGAGACATTCCTGTGCCACAACCAAAATCCATCACCCGCCTCGGTGCGATTTTCTTGCTCGCGCAGGAGATATGACAACCAGTTCAGTCTGTGAACGCGCAAAATACTCGCGCGAAGCCCCGGCGATCTTTAGCCACGGCTTGAACAGCGCCTCGTAGCCGCGAGCAAATTTATCGAACTCGGGCTTGTTTTCATCGCGCGGGTTTCATCTTCCCATTCAGGCATGGCTCCCTACGGCGAAGGTGCTGCATCGATGATCAGAATGGAAGCCGTCCCTGGCTCATGCACTTTCGATCTCTCTTCGCATGGCTTCCATGGCATCACTCAGCGCTTCCGCAGAAGATCGGCGGTTTCTCCAACCCAGCGCTTTAATCTTCGCGCAGTCAAACGCGCACAATAGGCACGTCCCCTTTCCAGCCGCGGTCACCGCCGGTAAAATCATATCTTACCTCATCCGGCTCGGAGGCCTGCGATCGCCACGGCCAGATCCGCGATTTGTCGCACCGTAATGTAATCATCTGTCGCAACGTTGAAAACTTCATATGGCTTAATAGCATTGGCCGCCACAATAAAGATCGCTTCCAGCACGTCGTCGACGTGGACGTAGCTTTTCTTCTGAGTGCCATCTCCGAGGATGCGCAGCACGTTGAATCGCTCTTCAGCCGGCGGATGAAATCGGTAGCCTACCCCGTGCGTTTGCCGGCGCCCGACCACGTTGGCGAAACGAAAGACTCGAGCCACAAGACCAAACATGTGGCAGTAAGCGGCGATGAGCGATTCGGATGCCAGCTTACTGGCGCCGTAGGTTGAAATTGGAATGCACGGTCCGTAGCTCTCAGGAAAATCCACGGCCGAGTCCTCGCCGTATTCGCCGCTGCCCGAGGTGTAGAATATGCGAGCGGCTCCAGTCTGGCGCATCGCTTCCAGAACATTCTGCGTCAGATAGGTGCCTTCCCAAAAGTCGATATCGGGCTGCGTGATCGCCTTCGCGATGTCCGGATTCGCCGCGAGATGAAGATCGTGTCGCAACCGTTCATGGCTTCACGGATCCGACCAGCATCCTTCAGGTCGGCTTCCGACAAACAGCCGACGATCGCTCGTTAGATCCTCGAAGGTAACTTCGTTGGCCCTGAAGTAAGGCTGTCATAAACAACCACTCTTTCAGTCCTCTCGGACTTCAGAGCACGGTTAACCAAATGGCTGCCGATGAATCCGGCCCCTCCAGTCACGAAGGGCTTCCATCACCGAGCTTAATGCTGGCTTTTCCGGCGAGCGGTCGTTCAAGAAAGCCCGCAAACAAAGTGCAACGGTAAGAATGTCAGCACAGAAGCCGGCTGGAGATAGCGGAAACTCGGCGCAACAGCAAACGTGAAAGTCACTGCAAAATGACTGACAAGATGAACCAGAAGAAACAGAGCGAGTTGCTTTTCACGAGCGAGATAGACCGCCGAAACGCCCAAGATCGGGGAGATGAAGCAAGGGAAATAGCAGTAAGGCCACGAAACCGAAGGAAATAGCTTGCTGCAGCATCGTGGCGCGGAGCGCCTATTATCCGACCATCGGTCGCGAGATGGAACTCGCTCCGCCAGCATCGAACGTTTGCTCACGGTCATAGTCGTTGTGACCCAGATCGATCGGTCGCGTGATGTCGGAGATCTTTAAGGTTCCAATACTGGGCAAAGCGTTCTGCGCCGCCAGATGAAGCATTTGCAGCGGATTGCGCCGCAAGGCATGCAAAGGCCGTTTCCTTTGCGATCCGATTGGCGCGCGCTACGGTCCGGTTCCAGCTCCTGCCATCTATCGACCGAGATGGCCCGGGGCAAAACGCTGGCTGTTTCTCGCCGTCAACTCTTTGATGTCAAACTCGTCGCCTTGTTCGATGATTTGCGCCAAACGTTGATCTGAAGCGTCAGCTGGCGTCAGGATAGGCGCCCGAAGGCGAGGAGATGCAAGCCTGTGGCGTAGAGGTGCAACGCCTGGTGTCCCGGCCGCATAGCCAGCCGTTCACCTGTTTGTAGGCGCCATGTAGAAGCACCATGAATGCGATACCTTGTTAACAAATGAACCAAGAGCGAGCCTCATACGGCCGAAACCGTTTACCCTGGACGCCGCCGGGACGCCGCCACGCTTGCTAACAAAACGTGGAAGAAAGGCCAGGATCGGTAGAAGAACAGCGCTCACTGAACCACACAGAAGGTAGCCATTCGAAAACCTATCAGAAGAATCGAAAATCCTTGCGCGATGGCTAAGTGCCGGATACGCGATGCTTCAGGTAAAGGAAAGAAGAGTGTAGGACCGCCACGTAGAAAAAGGCTAATGGTCTCCGTCATGACATAGCGCTCCCGAAAGTGGTGGAGAGGATCGTGGAAGCAGCAGGCCAATCCAGGCACGGCGGTGAGAGTAGCGGAGGCAATCCAAATGCCCCTGTATATTGCCGCCACCTCATGATTGGCAGTCATCGCCCCCGACCAGGGTTTGAAAGATCAGCAGAGGGGAAGTAAGGCTGCTCACGTCCAAACAGCGAGCCAACGAATTACATATCCGTAAAAGAAGGACCGATCCGGCGGAATCCAGCCAGTGACGGCAGTCGCGATGTAGCTCCTCGAATCTCCCATATGAAAACTTGGGGGACGGATCGAGCATGAGAGGCGGCAGGAGTTTAGCGCATATGACTACCAGACAGAACCAGCACCACTGGGGAGGCGATGAATCGACACGGCTGGCGAAATGACTCCCACAATCGCCTGCCAGTGCGACAGGCTCTTTTTCCAGCGATCCTGGTAGCCGTCACGATCTCAGACTCACGAGGGATGCGCATGGTTTGAGCGCACCAGGCTGATGCCGTTTTGTTAGATCCGTGGTGCCTTCGAAGTCGCCTTTTTTGTGAGAGCCTGGGCCGCTGCCGCGGCAGACACCGAATAGAACGCCTCCGTCTTTTTCAGGCTATTGCGCAAAGCCGGCTCACAGCTGCTCGTTCCTGTAAAGCTCGACAACGGCGTCAGCAAAGTCAGACGCGTGTCGCCGATGAGCACATCCTCGCCATGCCCGAGCAACATCCCCTCGACAGCAATTGAAGTGGCAACCACGGGCAGCGCCGAGACCCATGCTTTGGTTGATTTTGCCTTTACTCCAGCACCGTAGCGAAGGGGGCGACTGATAGCTTCACCGACTCGAAGAACGATAAAACCTCAGGACCTGCGCCCCGACAACAATAATATTCTCGCTGCCCCTAATGCGACGATTTCCGGCGGAGCCTGATGACCGATGATATAAAACTTCACCGCAGGCAGGGTTTGAGCGACCAGTGGATATATGTCGTTAACGAAATAAAGCACAGCATCGACGTTCGGTGGGTGCAAAGAAGCTGCCAATGAACAGGAAGTCGGCGCGTTCAGCAAAGCTTGTCTTCGGCGCCTGGATGTTCACAATGTTCGATACCACCTCGATTTGTTTGCCCGGGAAATCGTGCAGCAACAACTCGCGCTCGGCCTCGCTTACGACCCATGTCTCATCGGCTTCCCTGATCAGGCTATATTCCTGTTCCTGGGTCTGTTCGGCCAGCATTTTCGCCTCTGCCTTCTGAGTTAACTCTGCCTCGCGAGCGGTCCGCAAGAAATGCAGATCCACGGTGTCGAAAATGACATGGCTTCGAGGCAGCGTGGAGTCTCACTGTTCCGATGTGCTTCTTTGCTGTCCCGCAGCGAGCTTAGAATTACAGCGTCGTATTTCTTAGCCTGAGCTTCTATGTACGCCAGTAACATCCGTGACGTGCGGCCGCAGGAAGACTTCGATCCCATGCTTTCGTAGCTCGCTCGCGTAAGGATGAGATGTGGTGCGCAGCCAGGTTGTGCGGGATGAAGGTGACACGGTGGCCAAGCTGATGAGAGGATCGTGAGGATCTGAAACATGCGAAGCGAACCGGAGTCCCGGTCCGGCATGGGCAGAGAATGGTCGATAATAAGAATACGTTTATACCCTTGCGGGAGTTGTTCCAACGCAGCAACGTCGCCGTTGGCAGGTTTGGTGGCGAGAGCTTCCTTCCACTTCGCTGCGAACGCTCTTCGGTTAATTTCCTGATGCTTCTTCGTGCCCGTCGATATGTCAGTGCCACCGGTCGCTCTCTTCGAAATGGAACACCTCGCTGAGCGGTTGATAAAGCACTTTTTTGAATCCGGCCGCTCGCACGCTGAAAGCCAGATCTGTGTCTTCGTACGTAGGCGGGAACATAACGACTATCAAACCCGCCGATCCTTTGGAAAGCTGATTTCGGGAGCATCAGGCAGGCGGCGGAACAATAATCTACCTCACGCAAGAAATTGTATTTCTGGTTTGCGAGGACTCATCGAATTTCCCGCGATTCCAACCCGAACCATCCCGCCAGGATAATCCCGCCGGCTTCCTGTAAACGGCCATCGGGGTAGATTAATTTGGAACCGACAAGGCCGGGCGTGCGGCTCGAACTGGAAAGTCTCGCGTAATGCCGATAGCCATCCTGCCGTTACAACGGTGTCATTGTTTAAAGAACACAAGATAGTTACCCCGTGCTTTGGCAGCAGCCCCGATTGCAAGAGGCAACAAACCCAACATTCTCTTCGTTGCGGAGGTAAACCAGACCCGGAATTCGGGGGAGAGTTTCTTCGGTGCCGTCGGTGGAAGAGTCGTCTACCACGATGACTTCCAGACTTTGGTCTGCCTGATTATCTTGAATGGAGGCGAGGGATGATTGTGTGAATTGAAGTTGATTAAAAACAGGGATGATTTACCGAAACATCCACTGAGTCGCGGACGGGGAACTCGATAGGCTTGGTGGGAGCGGGCGGAGTGATTGGCACCGCAGCACTTCCATTTGGGCCGGCGAGTCGTGGCGGAGACCCGAGCGAGGGGTGCTCGAGTCCCCCGATCTGTTCATCGATTTTGTTGACTTCTGGATGATGCGGGCGCCATTGCAAATAATCGGAAACAATCTTTTCCAAATGCCCATAGCCTTCGACTTCGCGACCGCTTAAGAACGCCTTGAGCGCGGCAAACGGGTTAGCTATTTTCCATCGGCGTGAAGCGCGCAGCCGCGCAGACTGACTTCTCTGTTTCGCTTAGCAACCAGGTCAGCTTTTTAGTCGCGAGTAGTTGCCGGGCGCAGATCGCCCGTCAGCTCATCCACGCGGGCTTGTGCACGGGTGAGACCTACCTGACTGGCGTTCAACTGACTTTTAGTTGCGCGAGCAGCTCAAGCTTGACGCGCCGCTCGCTGCTCAGCTGATGCGACCGTATTCTGGATGTTCTCCGGGCTGCCAAAATCGCTCGAGGAGGTTCCAAATCCTCTCGCTCTCCCGGCTGTTCGCATAGACACCCAGCTTCCAGGCGGGCAGGCGCGTGTCGGAACAAAGGGCGAGCGAGTAAACACCACGGTAGATTCCAGGGCGAAAGGCAATGGAATGAATGTCGCCGCTGAAGGTGCCGAAGGTATCCTCAGCGGCGAGGTCGTCGGCGGCGATCCAGGAGCCGGCAACCAGTTTTTGCTTGCCGATGCGGCAACGTTTGAAGTGCTGCTTCAACAGAAGAAGAAGCTCCTCGTGGTATAGTTCCCGTTTGTGGAAGGGATTTGTCGCGCCGGTGCGATCAGTGTATTCGGCCTTGTCCGGGCTGGACATGATCAAGGCGCCGTCCACTGCCAGGACACGCTTGATCTCCTGGAGAAAAGCGAGCGACTCATCAATGTGCTCGATCGTCTCGAAGCTAACGACAAGGTCGATGCTGTGATCTTCGACAGGAATGTTCAGGCATGACCCTTCACGAAAGATCAGGTTCTCTTTTCGATACGCCTGGCGCGCGTGCGCGATGACCTCAGACGCGATATCAACGCCTATGACCTGTCGCGGCCGTCGCGGCGAGAAGATTGGAGCCGTAACCTTCGCCGCAAGCGATGTCCAGAACACGCTTTACCGTCGGCTAGGGCCGCCGCGACGGCGTAGCGATGAAGATGCTCATAGAGCAGCTGACCGCGTACAGCTTGGGACAAACCGCTCTCCCGTCCACGGCAACTCTGGATTATTCTCCATTCCTTAACCCGCGAAACTCAGTGCCCGAAGAACGCTTCGCAAGCATATTTTCGGCTTAGCAGCATTTCTCACCCGCATCGTTCATTGTTTTCGCGGCTACGCTGAAATGACAGCCTTATTCCCATGTATCGATCGCCCTGCCGCCGTTTGCATTCGTGGCAGCAACAACTTCAATTTCTACCTGCGCGTTTTTGGGAAGCGCGGCCACCTGTACCGTGGACCGTGCCGGAGGGTCCGATTTGAAATAGGAGCCATAAAGTTCGTTTACCGCCTGGAAGTCGGCGAGATTGGCGAGGAAAATCGTCGTTTTGATGATGTTATCGAAACTGAGTCCCTCTGCCCGGAGCACGGCTGCGATGTTTTCCATTACCCGCCTCGTTTGCGCATTAACGTCGCCGGGAACGATTTCGCCAGTCTCCGGATCCAGCGGGATTTGGCCGGAACAAAAGACGAGATTGCCAATACGAATGGCCTGCGAGTACGGCCCGACTGCCGCGGGGGCCTCCGAGGTGGAGATGATTTTCTTCATGGGGCCATGTTAGCGGCAGCCTCTGCCATGTCGAGCGACCTGTCGTGCCGTGGCCGAGCAGGCGAAAGCTGCAGGATCTGCCAACGAATCCCTAAAGGTAACGCGCTGAGAGTCCCCGCCTTCGCTTGAATGACAAATCGCGGAATCTCGACGATAGTGAAGATGACATGGTTGGTTGGATTTTAAAGAAAATTTTAGGCTCGAAAATCAGCGCGAGATCAGGCGAATGGCGCCGATCGTCCGTCAGATCAACGAGTTGGAAGGGACATTTCAGAGTTTCTCTGATGATGAACTGCGCGGACTGACTGCGAGTTGGAAGGAGGACTTGGCTAAACTGCCCACGCCGGAGGAGCAGTGGAAACGTCTCGACGAGATTTTGCCGGAAGCGTTCGCGGTTGTAAAAATGCCGCCCGCCGGCTAACAGAGCGAGGGCACACTTTCACCGTCTGCGATCAGCCGATGAAATGGGAAATGGTGCATTTTGATGTCCAGCTCATCGGCGGACTCGTATTGCATCGAGGCAAGATTTCCGAGATGGCGACGGGTGAAGGCAAAACCCTGGTTGCGACTTTACCGCTTTATTTAAACGCACTGACCGGGCGCGGCGCGCATTTGGTCACGGTGAACGATTATCTGGCGCGACGTGACGCCGAGTGGATGGGGCAACTTTATAGCTTTCTTGGCCTCACGGTCGGTTGTATTCAGCATGATCAGGAACCGAGCGTTCGCCGCCAGCAGTATGCCTGCGACATTACCTACGGCACAAACTCCGAGTTCGGTTTCGATTATCTGCGCGACAACGGAATGGCGACGACGCGCGAACAGCAGGTGCAGCGCGGCTATAATTACGCCATTGTCGATGAAGTCGATTCCATCCTGATCGACGAAGCGCGCACGCCACTAATCATTAGCGGACCCGCGACAATTTCGACGCACCAATACGACAAGTGGAAGCCGCTGGTCGAGCAGCTGGTGCGCAAACAGACCATGCTTTGCAATCGCATCGCGAGTGAGGCCAAAGAGAGGTTCGAGGCGGGTAACCTGGAAGAAGGCGGGCTCCAGATGTTCAAAGTAAAGCTCGGTCAACCGCGCAACAAGCAATTGTTACGCATGATGGAGGACCCGGAAAAGCGCAAGGCGATCGACAAGGCGGAACTGTCGTTTTATCAGGACACCCGCAAGGACGAACTTTTTGCGTTAAAGGAAGAGTTGTTCTTTACCATCGACGAAAATCGCAGGAGGCGGACCTCTCCGAGCAGGGTCGCTCATTCATGAACCCGGACGATCCGAACGCCTTCGTCCTGCCCGGATCTTGATCAGCGAGTTCACTGAGATCGATCTAAACCAGTCGTTAAGCGACGAGGAAAAGGAAAAACAAAAAGGGGAAAAGCAACAGCTTTGCGACACGCAAGCGGAGCGAATTCACAACATCTCGCAATTGTTGCGCGCCTATTGCTTGTTCGAGAAGGACGTGCAGTACGTCGTGGAAGAAAACAAAGTCGTCATCGTGGACGAATATACCGGCCGAAAAATGCCGGGGCGGCGGTGGAGCGACGGGTTGCATCAGGCAGTGGAAGCAAAGGAAGCGGTGCAAATCGATCGCGAAACGCAAACCCTCGCTACCATTACGATTCAAAATTATTTCCGACTTTATCAAAAGCTGGCCGGGATGACGGGCACGGCTGAAACAGAAGCGAACGAATTCCACGACATCTACAAGCTGGACGTCGCTGGTGATTCCGACCAATCGGCCGGTCGCGCGCAAAGATTCCAACGATCGCATCTACAAGACGCGGCGTGAGAAATACAACGCGGTGATTAACGAGATTAAGGAATGCCACGCCAAGACGCAACCGGTCCTGGTTGGGACGGTCAGCGTGGAAGCAAGCGAGTTGCTTTCGCGCATGCTCAAGCGTGAAAAATCCCGCACAACGTGTTGAACGCGAAGTATCACATGCAGGAGGCGGAGATTGTCGCGCGCGCCGGTCAAGCCGGAACGGTCACGATTTCCACGAACATGGCGGGACGCGGCACCGATATTAAACTCGGCTCGGGGGTAGCAGACCGAGGCGGCCTTTACGTGATCGGCACCGAGCGCCACGAATCGCGCCGGATCGATCGGCAGTTGCGTGGACGTTGTGCGCGCCAGGGAGACCCAGGGGCGTCGCGTTTTTATGTCAGTTTCGAAGACGATCTGATGCGGAATTTCGGCGCGGCCGATCGGATGACGAAAATCATGGAGCGCTTCGGTTTGGAAGAAGGGCAGGAGCTCGAACATCCATGGCTGAATAAGTCGGTGGAGACGGCGCAGAAGCGAGTGGAGCAACGCAATTATCTCATTCGCAAACGCACGCTCGACATGGACGACGTGATGAACAATCAGCGCGAGGTTGTTTATGGTTATCGCAATGAAGTGATCGATAGCGAGGAACCGCGCCCCTTGATCTACGAGGTGATTGATGAAGCGGTGCCGGCCAAAGTTCAAGAGTATCTTGGAACCGGGAAGCCAGGCGAGGACGCGAATTACGCCGGCCTGCTGCAATGGGTCAATACCACCTTCCCGCTCGGACTAAATAAAGATCGCGCCCAATTCGAAACGCGCGATCCGGAGGCAAACGCGCAATTTTTGATCGAGAAAATCAAGGATGCCTATCAGCGGAAATCGTCGCACGAAGAACCGACGGCGGTGAAAAGCCTGGAACGTTACATCATTCTTAACGCGATTGATCGGCTCTGGCAGGAACACCGTACGCGATGGATGCATTGCGCGAAGGTGTTTATCTGCGCGCCTATGCGCAAAAGACCCGCTGATTGAATACAAAGCGGAAGCTTACGACATGTTCGTCGAGCTGATGGCGAACATTAAGAACGAAGTGTTGCACAATCTTTTTCCGCAGCACCTCGAACCTGCAGGCATTCGAGAATTTCCTGGCGACACTTCCGCAATTTCTATTGCGCGAAACTGCCCCGGGAGCAGGATCGGACGGAGCGTCGACTGGAACGACGAAACGTCCCGCCAGTGTCCGAACAAATACGCCGACGACTGCGACACGGGCGGTGGAGCCTGAAAATGGTGAATATGCAATCGATCTGCCAGCATGCGGCGTGGCGGTCCGAAAGTCGGCCGCAATGAACCCTGTCCCTGTGGCAGCGGGAAGAAATACAAAAACTGCTGTGGCCGCGTCGCGTAGTTTGCGCTTGCAAACATTAGCTGGCGCTATTGCGTTCTTCTCCGATATGCGCCGTCTTGTTTTCCTGCTCGTTATTGGTTCGTGCTGAAATGTTCGGCCGAAGATCTGCCATTGTATCGACCTGCGCTCATCGGCAGATCGCCAGAGGCGATTATCAATCGCATCGACGAAAAACTGTTGCTAAAAGCAGGGCAAAAAGATGCCGCGGTAATGTTTTCCGCAGGAGTGGAGAAAACGGGCGAACTGAAATGGAGCGGCACCTATCGGGGCACGCCCGATTCAAAATTGCTCGAGCAGGAAGTGCTGCGAGTGCTGGCGAACGCGAAGATGATTCCAGCGGTGCGTGATCATCCAGCCGATCGCGGTCGTTTTTACGGGACCGTGCTTTTCGAGGTGGTTGATAATAAACCGCGGCTGCGGATTTTCTCGAATCAGGAAGAGAGCGAGCTGAAAAAGAAAGCGATTTTATCGGACCGCAGCTATGCCTGGGCGGAGACTCGAAATTTTCCGGGTTGCATTATCCGAGCGCGGAGCGGCGCCGCTGGCGGTAGGACGGGACGGTCTGATCTTTGGGTGAAAATCGACGCTAGTGGAAATTTGCAGGAAGAAAGAAGTGGTCAAGGAATCTCCGCCGCTTTGGGATTTGGCGACGCTGCACTGGATGATTTTGCCAATGCCAAATTCATTCCGGCTTTTCGCGATGGCAAGCCGGTCTCATGCGAAATCACGCTTCCGCTTTACTACAAACCGGAAAGTGAACCAGCTGGCAGCCGGGATGGAGCGGGGCGAAATGCTGGGGAGAGATTTTTTCCAGCGCGACCCCGTCAGCTGTGCCCGCGATCTCATTGGGTGCGAGCTAATTTGGAGTTCGTGCGGCGGGTAATCGTCGAAACGGAAGCCTACAACGCAATTGGGGATGAAGCTTGTCACTGCTTTGTGCGCCCGAGTGTCGCGCGTTCGTCGAGCGAAATCATGCTGGGGCGGCCTACGTTTATTTCAATTACGGCGTTCACTGGATGTTGAATGTCTTGGTGAAAGGAAGGGAAAACGGTTTTGTTCTCATCCGTGCGCTCGAGCCAACTCGCGGGAATCGCGTTGATGAGGAAGAGGCGGGGCGTCATTGATGCTCGTCAGCTTTGTTCGGGTCCTGGAAAGCTGACACAGGCATTGGCCATCACGGGCGGCACGACGAGATGGATTTGTGTAGCAACGAGAATTATTGTTTTCAAAAGCCAGCTGCTTCGATTGACGTAGTTGCCGACGAGAGAATCGGCATTCGGCGCTCGGCCCATTTGCCGTGGCGCTTTACTTTACGTGACAGCGCGTACGTTAGCCGGAAAGTCCGGTCAGCTCGAGCGCAGTTGCCAGCCGCGCCTGTAATCGGCAACTGCGGGGAACGTGTTTAGCGTTGCGGATATCCCATTTCATCAACACCTCGCTTCAGCGAGGTGCATGGGCCAGGATGCTTACCGCAACCGCTTTAGCGGTTTTCTTGTGCAGTGACGAAAACCGCTGAAGCGGTTAGGGCTTCCTCAGGGGTTATTAACACCCAGCTAAAGCAGGGTGTTAATGAGAGGATCGGTCGACGCTAAGCATATACACTGCAGAACGAACCGGTCTCGCGCGTTGACCAACTGCGCGGCTCTCGCCGATTTTCCGCGAGTGAATTCGCGAAACAAACAGCGCGTGCTTCTTGGCATGAGCGGCGGAGTCGATTCCAGCGTCGCTGGTTATCTGCTGCGCGAGCAAGGCTACGACGTCATTGGGGTGACGATGAAAGTGTGGCCGCAGGACTGTATTTCGCGGGCGGAGGACAAATGTTGCGGGCCACAGGCCGTGGCAGACGCACGCGGAGTCGCCCGTGCCCTCGGAATTCCACATTACGTGGTCGATGAAGCGGATCAGTTCGAAAAACTCGTGATCAGTTATTTTTCCAGCGAATACCAGGCCGGTCGCACGCCGAATCCATGTGTGATGTGCAACGAGAAATTGAAATTCGAAATCTTTGGCAAAAGCTGAGGCGCTCGGATGCGACTATATCGCGACCGGACATTACGCGATCATTGAACATCACCGCATGCCGCGGCCGGCGACCGCGGCTACAACGGCGCGCCGTGTTGCGCAAAGGAGTCGATTCACGGAAAGATCAGTCATATTTCCTGTTTAGTTTGCGGCAGGAGCAATTGCAGCGTGCGCTCACTCCACTCGGTCGAATGTCGAAATCCGAAATCCGCGCGATTGCCCGGAAAATCGGCCTAAGAGTGGCCGACAAAGCCGGACAGCCAGGAGATTTGTTTCGTGCCCGGACAGGATTACAAAGCATTCCTCCGATCGCATCTTGGCGAGAACCAATTTCATCCGCGGCGGAATTTACGATCTCGACGGTAACTTCATTGCGACGCACGGCGGGATTGAGATGTTTACCATTGGCCAGCGCAAAGGGTTTGCCGGGCGGCTCAGCGCAGCCGCGGTATGTCGTCGATCTCGATCCGGAAACGAACCGCGTGATCGTTGGTCAGGCGGAAGATTTGCTGGTGGAAGAGTTCGAGATCGATCGCGTCAATTGGATTTCTGGAGCCGGGAACGATGACCCCGGTCCGCGGTCAGCGACCGCGGCTACAATGGCGCGCGAAGTCACGGTCAAGATTCGTTATAATCATCCGGGGACGCGGGCAACACTAATGCCGATGGAAAATCAACGCGCGCGCATCCGTCTGCGCGACCCGCAAAAGCCGTTACCCCAGGACAGGCGGCGGTGTTTTACGATGATGACCTTGTCCTTGGCGGCGGCTGGATTTGCCGGCAGGCGGAATTGGTAGCGGCGTGAACGAACAGATTGTCATCGCGTTCAGCACGTTTCCCGACGAAGAAATAGCGCGCAAAGATCGCACGCGACCTTGTTGAAAATGCGATCGTCGCCTGCGCGAACCTCGTGCCTTCGGTGGAATCAATTTATTTCTGGAATGAGAAGGTGGAGACGAGTGCGGAAGTATTCGCGATTTTCAAAATGACGGCGGCCCGTTATCCGGAATTCGAATCGCGGTTGCGCAAACTGCATCCGTATGATGTTCCGGAAATTGTACGGCTGAACATCGCCGAGAGGCTCGGCCGAGTATCTTCGTTGGATCGGCGAGAGTTGCGGGCGAAATTAAGAACGCTGCGACGTCATCCCGAGCCCCGAATGCTCGGGGCGAGGGACCTCACAACAGCTGAATGATTACGCAACTGAGTTAAAGCGTGCTTCCAGCAGCTGGTGAGGTCCCTCGACTGTCGTTCGGGATGACAGAGTAATTTCCGGGCGCGACGTTGTATTCAGGCGGGACGCTTTCGGCGTGCACCGGCGAAAATGGCAGCACCGATGGCGTTCGCGATAAAGGCAACGACGGCGATTTTCGTGCCGAAGATTAGCGGGTTTGGCACGTCGATGATGGGATAGACGGTGAAGAAAATGGCAAGCAATGAAACACCACAGCCACAGGCCGATGCGACTCGCAGCCATATTGGCGCGCCAGAACGAACGGCAGAAGTCCCGAAAAGTGGAATGGCGAACAAGAGCAAGTAGACGACACCGTAGAAAACATTGGCTGCGTTGTCGACGAGTTGAAACGCTTCCTGAATTCCTGCGCCAATCTGGCTGGAGATAGCAATGACCAGTGTGATGATGCCGACAAAAACCACCGAGTTGATTGGCGTTTTGTATTTTGGGTGCAACCGCGTGAACCAGACTGGCAGCAGCCGGTCCCAGCCCGCGACCATGGGCAAGCGCGAGGTGCCGGTGAAATGAACACTGGTTGAAGAAATGGTTCGCACCGTCATCAGGATGATGCCAGCGGACGCGATCGCGCCAGCGATGGGGAACGAGCGCAGCCCAAGCCGCAATGTTTGCGGCACCGGCCCGATCAAATCGATGGGATTATTGCCAACAAACGCCAGGACTGAGCTCGTGCCCAGAATAAATGCCAACGCAATAATGGGAGAGGCGATGATGACCGAACGACCGATGTCCCTGGCGGGCGAGCGCGTTTCGCCGGCAAGAATTGCGACGTATTCGAATCCGCTTGAGCGCGCCGATCGACGAGTTTGCTGAAGATATTGAGACAATAGAACATCGACACCGTGGGCGCAGCGATCTGGAGCGGTTGATATTGTTTCAGTTCGCCGCGCGCCAGGGCGATAAACGGCAATGCGATGAGCGCGCCGTAAACCAGAAGCATGACGAGGCCGCCGATGTTATGAACCCACTTGCCCAACGCCAGACCTCGTACGGCGGTCCAGCCAAGACCGATCACGAGACGCGCAACTGATCAATGACACGCACCATTTGCTGTTCGGCATCCAGGCGGCGCTTTCGCCGATGGCGTAGGAGATGTTGGTCGTGACAAACATTCCCCGAGCGCGATGACGCGTGATGGAGAGTAGCCACACATTCCACGCCACGATGAAGCCGGCAAATTCGTTGAACCCGATTTTGGCCCATTGATAGATGCCGCCCTCAAGCGGCATGAGGCGATTTAAGTAAATTACGACCGCCGCCTGGGGAATGTAGAAAAGTAAGATGGCGAAGCAGCCAGAAGAAGAGATGTGATTGCCCGAGCTTTGCCGCCGTCCCAACCCAGCTCGAGCCGACAATAAACAAGATTTGGGTGAGTACGAGATCGCGCAGGCCAAGCTCCTTTTGAGAGGAGCGCTGCGGTCTTCGACTTTTGTTCCGCACGGTCTAATTCGTTAGCCATTGTCGCGCGTGAAAATTTGGAGAGCGCCCTTTGGCGCGACTACCCTCGGTCGATTTCTTCGGTGGCGGCTCGGTTCGAAATTCCTTGTGCCGAATCTTACCGCCGGCGTAGGCGATGTAGCCGCCCATTCCGAGAACAACTGCGCCGAGCAGAATGGTGGTGATGACGAGCGAGGTTGAAGTCTTGGGCCATTTTATCGGGACAGCGATCGCGACCGCGCTTAGTCCCGCCAGATGCGTAGAAGAAATAAATGAGTTGATCCGCGCGACGTTGGTGTTCATCAAGCCAGGCGTGTCCGTCGTCATCAGTCATCGACAAGACACGATCGTAACCTTCCTCGCCGAATTCATAGACCGGCCAGGCCGCAGGCGGCGCTGATTAGCAACGAGAGCCAGGGTTGCGATTTGCGCACGCCGGCTCCGCAGAAAAATGCAATGACCAATCCGATCCAACTTATCGCCAAGCCGTAGATCGGTAGAGGATTGATGAGGATGTGAACGTATTCCGGTTGCCGCTGGAGGGCGTGAAGAAAGGCGGTCATTTAGTTGCGGCGAGGACGACGGCGTTACTAAGTTTCGCAAGCCGTTCTGGAACGTAACGCTTCCAGTCACTAGTAGTGAAATGCCACCATTCGGTGCGCAATCCATGGAAGCCGGCGTCCGCCATTGTTGTTTGCAGAAGATACAAGTGATGTGCGCACGAGCGGATCGCGGCCAGTGTAACGGAACATCGCCGCCGGTGTGAAGTCATCGAAATCGGTTGGCATCGAGAGTGGCCGCCCCCAATCGTCTACCAGAGTTGCATCAACCGCCACGCCCCAGCTGTGGAACGAACCGGAACCACCGGTGTGGATTGACCACGCAATCATTTCTCGGAGCGAGTCGCCACAATTGTGCCTGGGCATCACGCGGCCGATAAGCGTCCCAGATTTTCAGGCCGCAATTGTAGCGTCGGAGGATTGCCTGAGCGGTGATCAATCTTCGCGCCACACCCGCCCGGATTAGTGGCTGCATCCTCGACGGATAGAGCGGACGATGCGCGATATTCTCTGAAGTCGCATAACGCAATTCAATCCGGAATGGCCGGCGCAATGGTTGTGAGATCAACCCACGCGAAATCGCTTGTGGGGGAGCGCCGAAATTTGCGCGCTGAACAATCGGTGGGCCGAGCAAAAAGGTTGCGAAAACGATGAGGGCCATCGCGGGGATTAGTTTGCTGCGGTCGCGGCTGGCGGTGCATCAGTCTTGGCGATGCGTTGGAGCAGAAGTCGTGCGCTGTTTTCCGGAATGTTGAAGCGGATTTCCAGATCGGCATGTTGGCGATTGATTTCGGGCGGACTGGCGAAAAGGGGGAGATCAGATTGCTCGGATTCGCAGCCAACGATGCGGATCATCATGAATGCTCTTAGCCAGATCACTTGCCGCGTTTTCCGATGGAAGCCTCAACAAGAGGCGCGCTTCACCGGTGTCTGGAGGGAAACGCCCAGTCCGAGCAATTGCGCGCTGTCCAGAAGTTCTCGCGGGAAAATGGGATGAAACGCGCGAGCCAATCCAGGCGGATCGCGCGAGATCAAACGTGAGGTTGTTTCCGGATCGAGCGCCTGGTAACGATCGAAAAATTCGCCCGTGATTTGCAGATCCGCCTCCAGTCCGAGACGCACCCGCACCAACTCGTCCACTCCATCGGGCATGCCGACGGCGAGCGTTTTGGGGCCCACGCGCGCGATGCTGAAGTCGGATTGCTGCCAGACCGGAAGGCCGCTAATTGTCCGTCGTTCGAATTGCTTATCTTCCGCTATTGTCCGCACGACCGTCGAAACATTATCGCGCGCTTCCACCAGCAGAAATTCTCGTGGCGGCGAATTTTCAGCCGTGGTCAGCGCCCGGGTGACGCGCGCAGCGTCGCCGGGAATTCTTAGGCGCGGTATCTGCGAAGCGGCGCCGATTAAGCCGGGCCAGGTTTGCAGCCAAAAATCTTCGTTCCGCCATTTCTTCGGCAAATCATCGCGATCAAACCGCTCTGCATTTAATGAGAGAATGGCATCGGTTTCGCGCGGCAGCCATTCACGTTTGGGCGGGGAGTGAAAGACCAGGGGCAGGACAATTGCCAGCAAGACGAGAATCGAGGCGATAACGAAATAAAATTTTCGCAATTCCTGCTTATCGATCTGCGCGGAGAGAACGCTAAGTTGTTCCCTATGGTCATTGATGACGTTGAACTGATTGGCGGTGACGCAGGACGTCATGCAGTAAATGCGGCGCATTCGGCGGGGCGATGCCGCGCGTAGCAAGATGGCGACCGATGTTCAGGTAAGCCGGATTCTTCCGTTCCTCGACCGTCTGGTGCTGCGCTCTTGCATCCGCGCAATGCATCTTGCTGTGTCCGCGCGCCTTTTCAGCCAAGGCGCGATCGGTCGCTTCGAATCGCTCGCGCACGCGCGGTGATGTTCTTTGCCCGCGGCCGACAAGTTCTTCCTCCGCCGTGGCCAGCTTTTTGTGTTGCCTGCCGGCGACGCTTCCGCGCTTCCCTTCACGAGCGCGAACAATTTCCGCGCGCTCTCGCGGCAGCCGCGCGCGTTTGCCGGCGAGCGCCGCGGTGCGTGTATCCAGGTCGGCCGGTGGCGGCGCTTGCGCCTGCAAGGCTGGAAAGTTGCTTTGAGCAATTCGCGGATCGGCTAAATCATTTGCCTGCAAGCGCGATTCCACACTCGCCAGCTCGCGCTCACAAATAGTGGCGGCGTTTTTCGCCTCGTCGCGCCGCTGCAGGATTGGCTTTTTCTCCGTCTCCAACTTTGCTGATCGCGTCGTTCTGGGCACGCGCATTCTCCGCCCGTTCCGCTTCGATTTGCTTGACCGCGACCTCGATTTGCGTGATACGCAGTGCCACTTCCTTTGCTCCTGCTCGAGTTTCTTAAGTGCGACGATCTCGTTGCGGACTTCCGGGAAGCTCGCGGCCTGCGGCGGTGCCTTCGCGTCCGAGATAAATTTCGCTGCGCTGCAGCTGCCGCTTTACGTGTCGCAGCGCCATGCGCGTGCGTTGCCGTCGCACTTCAACCCAAGCTCGCGCAGACCGGTGCGAATGAAACTCACAAGCGAATGCTAACCGAACAACTCTTTGAAAAAGAGCAATTCACTCCTGAGCGAAGCTCCGTAAGAAGAACCGCGCCTTTTACACGCACGGTCTAAACAGACCGCGCAGGTCATCCTGAACGAAGTGAAGGACCCTCACAAACGAAGATTGAGCACGCGAGCTGACTAGTATGTCCCAAACTTCAAGTGCGAGGTCCCTCGCTGCGCTCGGGATGACAACGCTTTCACGTTCTAGCGCCATTGATCGAGAGGGCAATTACCCGTTCCGTAAATCATTCCTCTTCGCTCAACTTTCGCCAGGACACTAAAATCCTCGAGAGTCGTCGTGTCGCCGGTCACGGTTTTGCCGCTGGCAATTTCCTTTAGTAAACGCCGCATGATCTTGCCGCTGCGCGTCTTTGGCAATGCTTCCGCGAATCGGATTTCATCTGGCTTGGCGATCGCGCCGATGTGAACGCCGACATGATCGCGCAATTCTATTTTTAACCCGGCCGATGGGCTGGCGATTCCTTTCAAGGTGACGAATGCGACGACGGCCTGCCCTTTCATTTCATCAGGTCGACCTACCACGGCTGCTTCCGCCACTTTCGCGTGCGCGACCAATGCGCTCTCGATTTCCGAGGTGCCGAGACGATGTCCCGCGACATTGAGCACGTCGTCAATGCGGCCAACAATCCAAAAATATCCATCGCGATCGCGCCGTGCGCCGTCTCCGGTAAGATAGCATCCTTTGAACTCGCTCCAGTACTGTTTTTGGTAACGTTCCTTGTCCCCATAGATCGTGCGCAACATCGATGGCCATGGCTTTCGGATGATTAATTTCCCGCCCACATTTGCGCCGACCTCTTCGCCACGTTCGTCCACCACTGCGGCATCGACACCAAAGAACGGCAGCGTTGCGCTTCCGGGTTTGGTCGGGATTGCGCCTGGCAATGGCGTGATCAGTGATCGCGCCGGTCTCAGTCTGCCACCAGGTATCAACGATCGGGCAGCGCCCGCCTCCAATCGTCTTCTGATACCACATCCATGCCTCGGGATTGATCGGCTCGCCCACCGAACCAAGAAGGCGCAAGGACGAAAGATCGTGCTTCTTCACCCACTCATCGCCCCAGCGAATGAACGCGCGAATCGCTGTGGGTGCGGTATATAAAATCGTTAACTCGATAATCTTCGACGATTTTCCAAAATCGGTCTGGTTCGCGGCCAGTTGGGCGCGCCCTCATACATCAAAGTGGTCGCGCCCAGTGTCGAGCGGACCGTAAACAACGTAACTGTGGCCGGTGACCCAGCCGACGTCCGCAGTGCACCAGAAAAGATCTTCGTCGCGGACATCGAAGACATATTTCGTCGTCGAATAAATGCCGAGCAAATAGCCGCCGGTGGTATGCAGAATTCCCTTCGGTTTTCCGGTCGAGCCGCTGGTGTAAAGAATGTAAAGCGGATGCTCGGAATCGAGGGCAACGGGCTCGCAGTTTGCGTCGACGTATTCCAGCTCGCGATGCCACCAAACGTCGCGCCCTTCCTCCATGTGAATTTCATTGCCGACGCGTTTGAAAACGATCACACGTTTTGACCGAGGTGCCGCCGCTCAGAGCGTGGTCGACATTATTTTTTAGCGGTACGATTGCCGCCGCGCCGGTAGCTGCCATCCGCGGTAATCAGCGCGATCGCTCCGCTGTCCGGCGATGCGATCGCGAATGCTGTCCGCGCTGAATCCGCCGAAGACAACAGAATGGACCGCGCCGATCCGCGCGCATGCCAGCATCGCAATGGCGGCCTCCGGGATCGTCGGGAGATAAATGATGACGCGATCGCCTTTGCGAATTTTGTTTCGCTTCAGCACGTTGGCGAAACGACAGACTTCGCGATGTAATTGCTGATAAGTGAGAGTGCGTTTTTCGCCCGGTTCGCCTTCCCAAATGATGGCAGCTTTGTTTCGTCGCGGACCGTCAAGATGACGATCGAGGCAATTTTCCGAAAGATTGAGTTGCCCGCCGACGAACCATTTCGCGAAGGGCGCTTTCCACTCGAGCACCTTTTTCCACGGCTTTCGCCAGATGAGTTCCTTCGCTTCTCGCGCCCAAAATGCGTCCGGTGCGTCGCATCGATTCGCGATACATTTTCCGATACTGCGCGAGCGATTTGATCCGCGCGTTTCTTTGACAAACTCCTTGGACGGCTTGAAGACGCGCTTCTCGATCAGATGCGATTCGATGTTGGTTTCCATGCGAGCTTCCTAATATCGCGGGCACGTTTTGCAGAGCAAGCCGCGCAGGTGGCGGATTGAAGCGTTGAATCGGATGAAGCGTTGAAGCGAACCGATCAGGCAAACCGCTTTAACGCTTAAACTGTTCAACGCCATGTTCTTTACATTGTCCCACCCGATCTCCTCGTGGAAGGATTCCCGCATGAGCGATCACGTCTTACAAGAAAATCGAACTGGTTGGTTCTTCGCCGGAATCGATCGAAGCGGCGGTGGAGAACGCATTGGCGCGCGCAAAAGACAATCCGCAACATGCGCTGGTTAGAGGTGACGGAAACGCGCGGTCACATTGAAAACGGCAAAATCGATCATTGGCAGGTGGCGGTAAAAGTTGGCTTTACCATGGAAGATTAGACCTCCGTCATCCCGAGCGCAGTCGAGGGATCCGATGTGAAACTTCCTTGCCGAGTCGCGATCTTCGGATTCCGCTTCGACTTCGCTCAGGATGACGTAGGTTTCGACTTATTCTTCTTCCTGGATGACCTCGTAAACTTTGGTCGCGCCGTAAAGGCAGCAGCGCCGGCTTGAGCGCGAACATCGAGCAAACGGACTACGCCCGCCAAACAAGCGACCCGATCGGCAGGCGATTGAGGATAAATACCGGCAACGAAGCGCGATGAGAAGCGACTGTCCCGGCTTTTCGCGCACGAATTCTTCCGCCTGGTTCACCACTTCGGAAAATTGGTCCTGTGCGTAGCGCACGCCGCGCAATGCAATATCAGTGTTTTCGTCCATAACTTTGTTTCGGTTGTCAGAGCCGCTTTGCGTGTTCTCATCCCGCTAGCGCAACGTCAGCCAAATACGTGCTGGCTCCGCTGTCGGGCGGAAACTCAACGCGGCCGGGGTTCAGCTATGGAAGCGTGCCCGCTCGACGCGATGCTTTCAAGCAATACCGCGCCATTACTTCCAGGGCGCGTCTCGTTCGAGCGCGGCGCAGTTGGTCGAAAGCAGAATGCGGCAGTCGCGATCGGCCACTTCCAACGCCGCCATGAGCAAGCCTTCGAAATCCGATTCGACCTGGAAAGTTTTTCCGCGGTGTGAACGCGAAAATGTTGGCGGATCAAGCACGATCAAATCGAACTTTTCGCCTTTGCGCGACAGCTCGCGGGAGAACCTCAAAAACGTCGTCGGCAATAAAATGGTGTCCGGTTGCGGGCAAATTGTTGAGCGCAAAGTTTTGCGCGCCCGCGTTCGAGCGATTTCTGGGACAAGTCCACGCTCACCGTGTTCGCACCCGCAACTGCCGCCGCCACCGAAAATGAGCAGGTGTAAGCGAAGCAATTAAGCATCTCGCTTCGGCGCGCTCTTGCGAACAAAGCTCCGATTTTCGCGTTGATCGATAAACAGTCCCACGGAATAGCCGCCGCTGAAATCGATCTCGAATCGCAGACCGCGCTCCATTACGACTGCTGCGCGAGCTGGTATTGGAATCACCCAGAATTAGTTTTGGCGCTTTACGCTCTTCATTCCGCTTCGGCAAAAGACGCTCGAAACATTCGTTGCGTATTGAAGCCCATTGCTTCCGCCCAGAGAAAATATTCCGTGGTCAACCGCTCCCGTGCCGCCTGATTCTTAAAGGAAATCAGAATATCCTGCCCGAATCGTTCCACCCACCCGTCCGCGATCGTCGCAAAGACGATAGGCATCCGTTCCCTCCGCTTCGAAATCGCGCATCAATTCGCGGTCGATCCAGGTCGTTTTCACGTTTGCGTTCTAATTTAATCGCGCATCATCAGCCTGTCTTGCCGCGTTCGACGCGCGCGATAAGCTCGGCGGAGTGCAGCAAGTCACGGTGCGTGTTCCCGCCAGCACTTCCGAATCTCGGGCCCGGTTTCGATTGTCTTGGCGTGGCGCTTTCTCTTTACAACAAGATAACGGTCAGCCGAGGCAAAGCGCGGCGCAGTCAGTCGGAATGGTTCGAGATGCAGCAAGAAAATTTTTCGCAACCGCACAATGCAAGGCCTTTGAGTTTTCCTGCGATATTAGAGGCGATATTCCAATTGCTCGTGGACTGGGCAGCAGCGTAACCGTGCGACTCGGTGTGCTTCATGCCTTGAACAAAATTGCGCGGACAAATCTCACCCGTGCACGATTTGTTCACGCTCTGTGCCGAATTGGAAGGCCATGCGGACAACGCTGCGCCCGCGAGCTTTGGCGGATTCACCCTCGCCCGCGGCCTGAGATGCAGCATTTCAACGTTTCTCCGCAGCTTCGCTTCATTCTGCTCATTCCAAATTTCGAAATCGCAACGAACGAAGCACGTCGACTATTGCCTGCCAAGATTTCGCGGACGAGTGCGGTCGCGAAATATCGCAAATGCATGCGGCCATCGCAGCCGCCTTCGCGACGCAGTGATTACGAAAGACTACGTGGCTGTTTTGTCGATTATCTGCATCAACCGTTTCGGAAAAATTAGTCCCGTTTCTTGAGCGACGCGATTACGCTCAGCAGAAAGGACCGGCGCACTCGGCGCGCTTTTCAGCGGCTCGGGTTCCGCCATCTGTGCTCTCGCCCTGCGCAATTCCCAGAAAGATCGCGGCGCGATGCATGAGCGCGTCGCGTCTATGAAAGACGCAGATCATCATTACCCGGCGCCGATAATCACGGCGTCCGCATTTTGAAATCCGCGATCCGTAATCTGAAATCAAAAATCTAATGAGCCGCTCTCTGGAAAATCCTGGAGCAATTTGCGATCGACGTAATTCTCGAACGGCGCGGGTGGAGTTCGCGCGGCGCCTGTTGCGCTCATTTCTTTATTTGCTGTCGCTCATTTACGAGCGGCTGGTGCAGTTTCGATTGTTTCTTTATCGCAAACGTCATTTTCCGTGAACGCGCCCTCGGCTGTCTCGTCATCAGCATCGGTAACCTCACCGTCGGCGGCACGGGGAAAACTCCGATTGTGGAAAAATTTGCCCGCGCTTTGCAAAAAGGGAGGACGCCACGTGGCCATTCTCAGCCGTGGTTACAAAAGCGTGCCGCGACCGAGCAAACGGGGTTTGCTGGCGAAATTACGCGGCGACAATCCCGATCCACCACGCGTCGTCTCCGATGGGAAATCGCTGCTGCTCGATTCTCTTACCGCGGGGGACGAGCCCTACATGCTGGCGCACAACTTGAAGAGTGTTGCCGTCCTGGTGGACAAGGATCGGGTGAAGAGCGGGTTATTCGCGATCGAAAAAATGAACGCCGATACCTTGCTGCTCGACGACGGTCTGCAATATCTTCATCTCAAACATCGGCTCGATATCGTGCTGGTCGATCGGCAGGCGCCTTTTGGGAACGAATTTCTGCTGCCGCGCGGAACCTTGCGTGAACCGCCGCGTAATTTACGGCGCGCCAGTTATATCTTTATCACCAAAAGCACCGGCGAATCGAACGAAGCAATTGATCAAGCGAATCCGACGTTACAATCGCACTGCGAGATTATCGAGTGCGCGCACAAGCCGTTGCATCTGCAAAATGTCGTGACCGGCGAGATTGCGCCGCTGGAGAAATTACGCGGCGCCTTACATCGGTTCCATTTGCGCGATCGCCGCGCCCGACAGCTTCGAAGACGGCTTGCGCAAGCTCGGCGCCAAAATCGAAATCGCCAAGCGTTACATTGATCATCACCGTTACACTGACGCGGAACTGCGAAGCTTCATCAATCGATGTATCCGCCGTGACTTGGAAATGGTGGTGACAACCGAGAAAGACGCGGTCCGGTTTCCTTGCTGGCAAAGACAGAAGTTCCCATCTTTTTCTTGCGGGTGGAAATCGAAATTCTGAGTGGGCACGAGACCTGGGAACATTGCGTAGCCCGCATTTGTAAACCGCAACCCATGCTGACGCCGGAGCGATTCTTTGCGTAATCGCCATCCGGGAGCGACAGGCTGCCGTCATGCGCTCCATTATTTAAGACGCGACAGCGCGCATCCCTCAAGCTTGCGATTAATCTCTGGACGTTGAACGTTGGCTCAAAATGCCGGAAAAAGCTGAACTCGTAGTTGAAGGAAAAAAGCTCGCGGTTTCGAACCTGAACAAGGTTCTTTACCCGAAAGTCGGCTTCACCAAAGGCCAGGTGATCGATTACTACATCCGGATCGCGCCAGTGCTTCTGCCGCATCTTGCGCGATCGACCTCTGACGATGAAGCGTTATCCCGAACGGAGTGGATGCCGAATTCTTTTACGAAAAATTGTCCATCGCATCGGCCGAAATGGGTGCAGACGGCGAAGGTTTGGAGCGAAGGCAATAACCGGATCATGCACTACTGTCTGGCGCAGGACTTGCCGACGCTGGTCTGGGCGGCAAATCTCGCCGATCTCGAGTTGCACACCTCGTTAGCGAAGAAGAAGGATGTGGCGCGGCCTGACCATGATGGTTTTCGATCTCGATCCCGGTGCGCCAGCCGACATTGTGCAATGCTGTCAGGTCGGGCTTTGGCTGCGCGATTTGTTAAGCAAGATGAAATTGAAAGCGTTTGCCAAAACGAGCGGCTCGAAGGGTCTGCAAGTGTACGTGCCGCTGAATACGTCGGCCACTTTCGATCAGACCAAGGATTTGTCGCGCGCTCTCTGCCCAACATCTTGGAAGGCGAACATGGCAATCTCGTTACTTCGAACATGTCTCAAAGGCGCTGCGCAAAGGAAAGGTATTTGTTGATTGGAGTCAGAACGACGAACACAAAACAACAATCTGCGTTTACACGTTTGCGCGCCAAAGAAGAGCCGACCGTCTCCACTCCGGTCACTTGGGACGGAAGTCGCGAACTGCTTGAAAAAGAAAAAGCCGATTTGTTGAAGTTTCGTTCTGACAAAACGTTGTCGCGCGTGGAAAAAATGGGCGATCTGTTCGCGGCGGTTGAGAGAGTTAAAACAAGAAGCTGCCGAAGAAATGGAAGCTGTAACACAAGGACTGATAATGATTTGCTGAAAGATGCACAAAGTAAGACGATTTGAACGAAATTCAGAGAGAGCGCAGTGCGGCAATCGCCGAATGGCAAAGTTTGGCCGCAGAATCGAAGAGATATCAATCGCGCTCGGGCGGGATCCGGAATCCCTCGATTTGCGGAAGCGGCATCCGTTTGATCTGGCGTTGGTGCGGATTCCAAAAGGAAAGACGCTTTGTCCTTATCATTCTCACTCGCGCGAATCGGGCTTTACCTGGTGGTGTCAGGGACAGGGGAGTATTCGCGACAAAGAATGGATCGACAATTGTGACCGCGGGCGACGCCTTCTTCTTCGGCCCCGGCGAAGCGCCATCAGCTCAGCCAACGCCGGCGAGGAAGATTTTGTTTATTACGTTATCGCAGACAATCCGCGTGGCGATTCCTGTTATTATCCGGACAGCGGAAAGTTCGCGGTCATGAAAGAAGGTAACTAACGAGGTGATCGTGAAAGGGACGGAGACTGATTACTTCGACGGGCGAAGAATAAGCTAGCTTATTCGCTATCATAGACGGAGCCAGACCACAAATTTTATATTTTTGGCGTCATTTCGCGAGCTTAGCGGTAACTCTTCCGGTGCAACAGCAATCAATCGCTCGACGGCGACGGTGGCGGCGACGGGAGCGGCATAAATCCGTGTCCGGTGCAGTAGCCGACGATGGCGCTTTTCCATTTCCTCCAGTTTGATGCGCTGTTCCAGGGTTAGGAGCGGCTGCATTTCGCGATGCGTTTGGCTAAAGATCTCATGGACGTCTCGCATCGTTTGATCGCGTGTCGTCTTCAGTTGAGAAGCGGCGCGATCGATTATGGGTGAGATTTTCTGCATCTGCTCGGGCGTGAGTCTTCAGTTCCACGCGCAAACGTTCCTTCATATGTTGCGCCATGGAACCTGGATCCATGTCGCGCGAAAAAAGCTAGGTGCACGTGGACGGCGCCGAAAAACCCGCAGGCGGCGCCGGCGAGAAACACCAGCACGAAGGCGAGAATCAATTTCCAGCGCAAAGACTTGTTCATTCGCCGAGACTGCTTTGGATAGCCGTTGTCCGCCATCGCATATTCCGCTGGCAGATCGTCGTTGGAAGTTGAGGCGCGATAAAGTCCCGCTGATCGCCAGCGCGATGATCTGCCAGCGCGATCATGGCAGCGCGTTGAGCGAACAGCGCGATGATGGCCGATCCGTTCGGCGAACGACTCACGGGCCAGCGCAAGAACGCGAGGTGTCGAAACCGAACGGCATTTCCGTCGGTGGCGTCGGGCCGGCATGGCCGCGCGAAACAAGCGATCTAGGATTATCGTCCCGATTTTTCACAGCAATCCTCCGATTTGTTTGCGCAGTTTCTGGCGCGCGCGAAAGGCTCTTATTTTAATGGTGGCAGCGCGTCCAACCGGTAAGCTTTTGTACTTCCGCCACGCTGCGTTCTTGGAGATAGAGCATATCGATAACCAGGCGCTCCACTGGTTTCAACATCGCGAGCAACTTGTCCACCAGATCGCGCGCGGCGAGCTTAGCGATCGGGGCAAGCGCTTCGTCCGAACGCAGCCAGATTTTCCAGCATTGCAGCCTGTTCTTCGCTCAGATCGGCCTGACGCAATTCCGGCCGCGCTTTTTCCGCCATCAACTGATTGCGGCAGGTGTTTACCGCGATGCGCGAAACCCAGTGCGAGATCGGCACCTTGCCGGAATATTGCGCCGAGATTTTGGAAAACTTTTATGAAAATCATTTGCGATAAATCCTCTTCGGCCGCACGGCGCGGACGATAGCCGCGCACAATCTTCGCCACCATCTGGATACAGTTGTGCGGATGAGTTCGCGGGCAGCGTCGTCATCACCGTCGCGTGCGCGGTCGACCAGTGCGCGAGCGTGCTCATCGTCGATCCATGCGTAGAGAAAGGTATCCACACCAAAGACAGTGACCGGAATGCAAGCCGCATCGGTTACAAAAAGTGTTATCCCGAGCGAAACGTCACCCGGCTCGGAGTCGATGATCCCGTCATCGAAAGGTTTCGCCACGGAATCCCTGGCTTTCGCTCGAAATGACGATTTTTGTAACCGGAGAATGGGGTTCGCGGTCAATCGATCAGCAAAGGCGCAATCATGCGCCGCAAACTTACAAAAACATGAAACAAACACTGACAGTAATTGCAGCAATCGCGCTCGGCGCTTTTAGCTTTGCGCAGGCGCAGCCTCCGGGCAGGGCCGCACGGCGGCTGGCATTTGAATCCACTCGAGGAAATGAGTTCAACTCTTAACCTGACGGATGCACAAAAGGCCAAGGTGCAGCCGATCGTGGATCAGGCGAAACCGCAGCTACAGGCGATCCATCAGGAGGCGATGACGAAGGCCAAGGCAGTGATCGATGCTTCGATCACGCAGATTCGTCCGCTGCTCACGCCGGAGCAGCAGACCAAGCTCGACGCCATCGTTAAGGCGCATGAAGACATGCACAACGCGATGAAAGAATTGCACGAAGCCAAGGGGAAATAACGGCGTATAGTCGCAGCGAGGGAGGGCGGCGTTCGGAGAGAGCGCCGCCTTCTTCTGTTACCGGATGGTGTAGCTGCCAGCAGTGAGATCAACGCCCAAGAAGCCTTCGGGGTTCGCCCACAGCCAAGATGGCTGTGACTACAATTACTCGAAGCGCAGGGCCTTAACCGGATCCAGGCGCGCGGCGAAATATGCCGGGATGAGCGCGGCGATTGAGCAAATCAAAAATGCGCTCAGACAAATCAAGGTCACGTCACGCGGAATTACTTCCGCCGGGATCGATGAAAATTGGTAAACCTCGCGCGGGAAGATTTCGATGTGCAGAGTGTTGGCCAGCCAGTGACTAAATTCGTTGCGATAACGAATCAGGGTCATGCCGAGTCCAAGTCCGGTTAGGGTCCCGAAAAATCCAACGACCATTCCCTGTCCCAAAAAGCCCAGACGATTTGGGCAATGTTCGCGCCAAGTGCTTTCATGATCCCAATTTCGCGGCGTTTCTGCACCGTTACGGTTATGAGCGTGCTCATGATGCCGAAAGCAGCGACGACCACGATGAAGAAGAGGAGAAAGAACATCACATTACGCTCGAGCCGGATCGCCTCGAATATCTGATGGTTCATATCGATCCAGGTCCGCGCGAACTGGGGGACTTCGAGGAATTTTTCGATCTGCGCCTTCACCTCAGTCGACATCATAAGGATCTTCGGTTTTGACCGTGATTCCGTGAAGCGCGTCGCCCAGATGATAGAGTTCCTGTCCAATGAAAAGTGGCACCAACAGATACTGAGAATCGTGCACATAATGCCCGGTCTCGAAGATTCCGGTCACGGTCAGATCTTTCGGTAAGACGACTTCGCGCAATTCCGCGATCGCTTTTTTTCCTCATCGCCTTTGGCGTTCTCGAGTTTTTTAATGCGATCGAGAATCTCGTTGAGGATTGCCCGGCGAATAGACCGTCACCTTATCGCCAACGCTGCACGTTTAATTGTCGCGCCAGTTCGATTCCGAGAACGGTGGTATCGCCCTCAAGATCGAGTTTTCCCCATTTTTACGAATTTTTGCAGCGAGACGACTTTTTCTTCCTGCTCTGGATCGATACCGCGGATCGTGGAGCGAGACGGCGCTCGTCATGTTCGACAATGACCTGTCCCTGGACGAAGGGCGCGGTCGCGACCACCCGGGGCGTTGCCCGAATCTTTTCTGTCAGCTCGCGCCAATTCGTGAGTGTTGTCTCCGTCGTAACCAGAATGTGGGCGTCGAAATCGATCACCTTCTGCCGCAGTTCGCGGTCAAATCCCGTCATTACCGAGATAACAAGGATCAGGACAGTGACACCGAGCATGACGCCCATCACCGAAATCAGCGTGATGACGGAAAGAAATGTGCGCTTTGGTTTTAAATAACGCAGCGCCAGAAAAAGGCTGAAGGGTAATTTCAAGACGCGCTAACGGTGCCGGTGAACGCTATTATTTCAACGCGTGGGCTTGTAATTCTTCGAGGGTAACAAACTCCAGTGCGGACGCATGGGTTGCTTCCAGATCAACCGGGCAGGCGACGCCGTGGTCGAGCGCTTCTTTCCAACGAGTCACGCAGACGCACCATTTGTCGCCCGGCTCCAGCCCGGGAAATTCCCATTCCGGATGCGGCGTGACCAAGTCGTTTCCTTGCAACACTGAAAAATCGAGAAAGTCGCGAGTTACCTGGGCGCAAACGGTGTGCAACCCAACATCACCGGGGCCGGTGCGACAGTAGCCGTCGCGATAGAATCCGGTGACGGGGATCGCGGCAGCAGCATTGCAGTTCGGTGCCGAGGACATTTGTGGGCATAGCGAAGATGATAACGGCGCCGTCCGCCTTTGTCATCCCGAGCGGAAGCCGAGGGAGCCCGTGAAGGTTATCTTTAAGATTTCGCTGCCGGATTTCTCGACTTCGCCCGGGGATGACAGGACTTTGGCACGAGGTCAGATGGCAGAGAAGCCCATGCGATCGCGTATTGGTTGCTGCCGGAAGCGGCGGCGCGCGAAGTGTTCTTGCGAGAAATTAGGAGACTGGCGAGGCGAATTTGGCGCTCCGTTGTTCGAGCCGCACGTAACCATTTTTATCGCGCCGGAGAATTCGCGTGCTCCGCTCGAAGTTTTGCGCGAGGTCGGACCGGTCGACATCGAACTGGCGATTCATAGCATTCGATTTAGTGAACAATTTACGAAGACGCTCTTCGTGCAGTTCTGAAAGAAATAGTGCCCTGCAACAGTTAGGCGACGCGATCTGGAAAGCGGAAGCGGTGCGCGGAACCGTTACCTGATCGACCCGCATCTGAGTTTGCTGTATGCAAAATTACCGTCAAAGACCAAGTCAAAGACTAGCGGATAACATACGGCTGCCATTTCGCAAAGTTGGTTTTACCTCGATTTGTGTGATGCGATGCGCTCGTCCCACGACGAGGGCAATCGAAGTCGAGCAGTGGAAATTACTCGCGCCATAAAAATAAACGCCGGAAGCATTTCGCTCCCGGCGTTTCCTTGATCCCTAAGCTATACCAACTGGAAACACTGCGGGGCGTAAAAGTTTCTGAAAAACTACGAGCGGGCATTTACACGAAAAGGCGGACGATTCGATTAATGCGGCGAGGGATTGGGGGTGAAGCCGAGATCGTCGGCGAAGGTGCCGGCGTCGCAGACGTGCTGCTTGATTGTTTCTGCAACGCTTCCTGCAGGAGTTTCTTCTCTTCGGGGAAAACGAAGCCGGAATTGGCGGCGTCAATGAATTCATGAGCGGCATCGGCTTTGCCGTCATTCACCAAGAGCACGGCGAGGTAGAGTGCGACGCGGGCGTCGTGCAATTTCTCTGGCGGGAGTTTTTGCAAGATCACGATTCCTTCCGGAGTTCGACCCTGCGAATTTAGAGAAAGCGCTTGGGCAACGACGCAGGGCGGCTCGGTCGGCGCTTCGATCAAAGGCCTCTTTGGCAACGCGCTGACCTTCGCTTTGGTTGCGATCGAGGATAATCGAGAGACGGGCATATTCCGCCGCAATCAGCGGTTCTTCCGGAGAAGTTTCATGCAGACGCATGGCGGTGAGATACAGATTAGGGAGATCATTGCTGGCGCGATAAATCTCAAACAAGGCATCGAGCGCTTCCCGGCGGCTCAATGGATTATGGGCGACGCGCAACCAAAGTTGCTCCGCCTGGCTCGGCAGATTCCATTTCGAAGCCAGGCGAGCCAGCCGAATTTCATGCTCGGGATTTTCTTCGCACGCGCGCTCGGCATCGTGCCAGAGAGAAACAGATTCCGCATCGGCGCCTTCCTGGCGAGACTGCTGCCTGGCATATGCCTGATAGGCGAGCCCTAAATATTCAGAGTCGCCCCAGTTAGTGCTTTTGTCCAACGACGAAGGCGCGACCAATTTTTGCGCGGCAAAAGCATCGGCGACTTCGATTGCCGGCGGAGGATTAGCGGTTTTTCTGGCGGCAACTTCTCCATCCAGCGCAGGACTTCGGCGCTCATGCCATTACCATTCATCCATGCCATCAGCGCGGCGAGATCCTCGGGTTGCCGCGCCGCCAGTGGTTTCACCTTCTCGAGTAATGTCGCCAGTTTCTTTTGATCGAGTTTTTTGTAAAAATCCAAGCAAAGCAGGTCGTCGGCGAAAGTGACCTGTGGGCTCAATTGCAGTTCTTGCGCGAAACGATCGGCTGCCTTGAGGTCGTTGTGCCGGATTGCGTCATTTAGTAAAGCGCGAAGAGATCCGGCGCGAAACGGAGCGCTTTTGGCGAGCTGCTCGAGGGCTTCCCGCGCCTGCGCGTTTTTCTGCGAATCGGGCGATTTGATCCGAACAGCGGCAAGGTTGTATTGATACGTTTCGTTGCGCGGCTCCTTTTCCAAAGCTGCGGCGAAATGGCGTTCCTGGCCTGCTTCATCGCCCTGCGCACGCGCCAACCATCCGGCAACCACATGGTAAGGCGCGCTTTCGCGGTTCTCCTTCGGCACGCCATCGAGTGCTTTGCGGGCTGCATCGAGCTGCCCGAAACGTAAAGCGGCCGAGGCGAGATTGAGCTGGCTATCGATGTCGCGCGGCTGCAAGCGTGCGATCTGCGCGCGCCAGACAACAGTTTCGGCGCGATTTTGTTTCTCGGTTGCTTCGGCCAGAATTTGATAGGCCGCCAAAGAATCACGATCGATCTGTAGCGCCTGTCGGGCGGCATCATTCGCGGCATTGAAATTTCCTGTTTCAAATTCGTTTCGGCTTGTCGTAGCAAGCGCGATTCTCGCCAAGCGTTAACGAATTTTGGACCAATGCTAAGAACAAGGAGACCGAGCGCGAATCCGGCAATGACCGCCAGGACAATCAGACCGCCACGGACAGGACGGGCCTGACCTACCGAAGCCGTTCTGTTTATCTGTCGCCGAAGTTGGTGCATCACCGGATCTGTCATGGTCTCGCGATGGACTGTGCGCGATTCCCTCTAAATAGAGTACCGTTCAAGCGCGCGCCGTCTCTGCCTCAGCTTCCGCTTCTGCCACGACCGGAACCTCCTCGATCGCTTCAAAGGCTTCCTCGCGCAGCACGCTCACCCCACACATATCGTGCGAGCAATACCTTGATCGTCGCCGTCAACGGCACTGCCAAAAATTGGACCAAGCAATCCCCCAATGAGCAAACCCCAGACGAAAATCGAAACAATCACCGTCATCGGATGAAGTCCCACGGAATTGCCGACGATGCGCGGCGCGTAAAATAAGCCTTCCAGATTCTGCACCACGATGAATATGAGCGTGACGAGCAATGGGTGAGTGATGTCGCCCCATTGCGCGACGGCGATCAAAACGGCCGGAATCCAGCAAAGAACGATCCCGATGTATGGAATCATCGTGAGAATGGCAACAAGACAACCGATGAGGACGGCAAAATTTAATCCGGGCGGAGGAAGAAACGAGAGGGTTGTAGCCAATCAGAATGCCATCGACGAGGCAGACGAGGAGTTGTCCACGAAAATAGGCGATGATGTAGCTGTTGATCTGGCAGGAGAACGTCGGCGACTTCGTCTTTGAGGGGCGAATTACGAAGTGGCAGGTAATCTTTCCGACGAGCCTGGATGGCGGGCCGTTGCTGAAGAAGGAAAAATAAATAAATCGATGCACCAGAGACCAGGCTCAAAAGAAAACCGGTGATGCCGAGAAACCCGCCAATGCTTTGCTTGATGATCGCCCAGATCTTCTCAGTGAGGTTGGGCAATTGTTTTTCAAGGTTGGGCAGTTGTTTTTCCACCAACTCCTGAAGACGGCCACGCTCGGCATCGGTTAACTTCGACGGAGCGGGCGCGATCTCCTCCAATGGTGGGGTGGCGGATGGTGAAGAAATCGGAAGAGTTTCCTCCGGCGCGGTGGTGGCAGCAGGCTTCGGACTTGGTTTCGGCGTCGGAACCGGACTTGATCCGAGCAACCACTCTACGATCCCACTGGTAGCTTTCGCGCGTGTTTTATCGTTGGTAGCCAAAGGTTCGCTCGTAGCGATAAATTATATCGACGATCTTATCGCGCGCTTTGACGGTGTATTGCGGTAATTCTCTCACCAGAGTTCGAGCTCTGCATTCCAATTGCCGGCACCAGCCAGGTGCCGACGGCGACGAGTGCGAGCGCGGCAATGGTAAAAAGCAGAATAATCGATTTCGTTCGACCAAGGCCGTTGGCGGCCATTCGTGTGACAACCGGATCAAGCAAATAGGCAGCGATGGCCGCAATCGCGACCGGAATTAGGATCGGTTGCAGAAAACTGATTACGTTCGCCATGATCCAGATCGTCGCGACCAATAGGAAAATGAGGAAGCTAACAGCGAGCGCGCTGACCGCAGCCCAGATGGCTTTACGCTGCCACTCCGCCGGATAGCGGGTGCCTCGAGCCTCACTCATGGCTTCGCTCCAGTCGGATTGGTTTTGCTGACACGGGTTTTTTGGCCGTCGATTTTTGCCGCTAGGTCCTTATTCGATGGATCGAGTGTTTTCTGCCTTCTGCCACGATTCGAGCGCTTGGGAGACACGGTTCAATTTCAAATAGACGTCGCCAAGATGTTCGAAAACGACGGAGTCTTCGCGCGGCAAATTTTCAATAGCGCGCTTTAAATCTTCCAGTGCCTGATCGTATTTTCCCTGACGGTATTGCTACCCAGGCCATGCTATCGAGGTAAGCACCGTTCTCGGGATCAAGTTGAAGCGCGCTTGATGGCGTCCTCTGCTTCGTCGAGGTGACTATTCTGCTCGGCCCACATGTAGCCGAGGTAATTGTAGGGCTCGGCCGCGTTGGCCGGATCCATCGCGATGGCTTTGTGGAAAAGTTCCGCCGCTTTGTCGTAGAGCCCGGCCTCTTGCGCCGCCGCGCCATATTCAACGTAAAAGCGTGGTTTCAAAAATCAGCCTCGGCATTCTGCGCTTCGTTGAGCGCTTCTTCGAACATGATCACCGCGTCTTTCGCCTTTTTCGATTCGCGTAGTGCAATCGCAAGGTAATAGGCGAATTCGGGAGCATCGGGATAACGCCGGCGCCCTTCGGTTAAAACTGAAACGGCGCGTTCGCTCTGTTTCAGCGGAACGAGCAATAATTCCGCCAGCCGCAAATACGTCGCCGCGTGATTTGGATTAATGAGCAGGCTTTGTTCGTAGTTCTGCGCCGCCTTCTTGAACTCGGCATTTGCCGGATCGGTTTGATTAGCACGAACCAAGGCGCGCCCTTCATCATCATGCAACTGGGCTCAACACTTCGTAGGACTGATATTTTTCGGGATGTTCTTGGATGATCGCTTCCAGCGTCTCGACTGCGCGGGCCCGCTGATTTGTTAAGACAAAGCCCGTCGCCAGTTTTTCGCGGACATTGTGCGTCGTCAGGTTGCAGCTCAAGGACGCGCAAATAAAACGGAAGCGCTTCTTTGATCTGTTGGGTGGAGGCGAAGTAATCCCCCACCTCCTTCAAGACGGCAGCGTTATCTTGCCCTTTGGCGGCCGCCTTCTCAAAAACATCGTTGAGACGCGCGGTTTGTTCCGGATTTGGTTTGGCGTCTGGTTTCAAAAATAACCGAGCCGTAAAGCCGGCCAAGTCTTGCCCAGAAGGTCGGATCGTCGTTTGGCATCTTGGCGGCGCGATCGAGAGTTTCGAGCGCCCTTTTTCATCGCCGGCGGTGAGATAGATCTCAAACAATCGCTGGTAGCCGTCAATTTTCTGCGGATCCAGCGCGATGGCTTTGTTGGCGAATTCAATCGCTTGATCGACTTTCTTTAAATACTTGGCGTAGATAAAAGACAGCTCCAGATAAGGCTCCGGCGCTTTCGGATGCACCTTGACCGCATCTTTTAAGACATCGATCGCGCTCGGATAATCATCGTCCCGCGTTAGCAACGCCGCGACACGAACCGCCAGCTCGATCTGCCCGGGATCGACATTCAGAACCTGGCGATAGGCTTCGAGGGCTTTCTCCATTTCGCCGTCCTCCTCAAAATCGATTCCTTCAGCAAAATGGGCGAGGGCCTCGGCCTTGTGCCCACCCTCAATGCTCAGATTTAGATCTCGCGCAGGGGGCAGAGCCAGCGAATCGTCGATTAAATCGGTTCGCTTCGGCGTCGGGTGCGCCGCCGTCGTCTTTTGCGATTTCGTAGGTGGTGCCGGTGCGGATGAGATCTTCCCGATGCCGCATACGAGCAGAAGCAGCGCAAGATAAACTGCCAGCTTGCGCGTAACCATCATCCTTCCTGAATCTACCGTGTCGGTCTACCGAGGCAAACCGCCTATCGTCGCCGCTTACGACTTGTAACGCAGGCGCTTCTTGTGCCGATTCTCCTTCATCCGCTTGCGGCGTTTGTGCTTGGAGATTTTAGCTTTGCGTCGTTTTTTGAGAGAACCCATAGCGGGAAGATTACTTTGGCGTAGCGGTGAGGCGAAATGCAAGCATTGCTTGTGCAGGATGGCAAACAGTTTCGCCAAGCAAAATCGCTCGGTCATTTTTCGAAAACCAAGACCATTACACCAACTAATAATAGAAGTGATCCCATCACCAGGCTTTCATAGCGTTCAAACCAACCAAGTCCGATGCCGCGAATTCCGATTAAGGCCAGCCACGTGAATACCAGCATTCCTGGCAACGGCGGCGGTCGAGAGAATGAGAGTCAAAAGAGCAAAACCGCCCCAGCCGAACCGAATTCCCGAAACGTAAATCGGCAGAAACGCCTCACAGGGTGAGAAGGTCAGCATCGCAAACAGACTGCCAATTGCGACCCAGTCGGAAGTGCGAGTGCGCGAAATATCCGGCCCACGAAAATGCGCCAGCGATTCCATCAATTCATGCTCATGCTGATGCTGGCCCCACCAGACGCCCTTTGAAAATAAGTGAGTGTGGCTGTGAGCATGGCCGGAAAGCTGTCGCCAGATGTAGAATAGACCAAGGCCGATCAGCAATGCTCCCGCTATTCGCGGGAACCAGCGTGCCAATGCGCGAGCTGAGCGCGACTCCAAAATGGTTAGGATTAAACCGAGGACCGCAGTCGGCGAGGACATGGCCGGTGCCGGCTAGTGCGGTAATCAGGAGGGTTTTGGAATGAGTCCACCGTTGCGCACGACCCGCTGCCACGAAGGGAGCCAGTGGGTCGGAATCGCGGCGTGAAAAATGCGACCGTGAATCCGGTAAACGCAATGGTAGTGAGGACGGTTTCGTTCATGCCCTAACCAGGTGCGTTTAATCGGGCTGGTGGGATTTGAACCCACGGCCTCTCGTCCCGAACGAGGCGCTCTACCAAGCTGAGCCACAGCCCGCGATGTGCGGCCGCGCCCGCCGCGGCCAGTGGGACTATTTCGCCTATTTAATTAAGGATGGCAAGGAGAGACGACGCACCTGCAGGCAAACCTGGGAGGGATGTCGTAGCGCGGATGAAGCAACCGAAATTATAAATACCTTGTTATAAGATAGATACAGCTATGACTATCCTACTGTATTTGCCGCAGAGCTCTACGGCATTCTGATTGCTATAGTATATATGAAAGTTTATAATACATATAACTCGTGAAACTGTCACCTAAATGTCACTCCTCGGGCACAACGCTCGTTGAAATCCTCGTCGCCGCCGTCTTGCTTGCCTCCTTTTCGCGTCCGCGCTTCAGGGCAAAACGCACGCCTGCCCTTCGCTACATCTCTGCACCCCGGCAAGCAAGGGGTCGCTGGTATCGCAGCCGTTCAGGACCGGATGGAGGTCCTTCGCAACAAGCGACTTCTCCAGTCTAACGTCAACGTCGCATCTTGCAGGGCCTTCTACGGCTATGCAACCAGCCCGGCGAACGCCTCGAAGGTACGTCCCGAGCATGACCGAGACTGCGAAACTGGCAGCTTACCGCAACAGCCAATGGCACAACCCAGAATCCACGCGGCACACACCGATGGAAGTGTGGCGGTCGATTCCGCCGCGACCGGCCTCGGCACCGCGTCTTGATGCAAGGTAAGATGTCTCCGACTCCTGGACGTGGTAACCGTGTTAACGGCCGCAGCCGGACGGAGCAAAGTTCCACCGTGATTTTCGAACGGCGGCAAGAAATGAAACTCTCCCCCACTCATAAGCAATCTGGCTTTGCCTTTGCCGAGAAATGCTAATCGCCGTGTCGCTTAGCATCGCGATCCTCGCCGCAATCGTCACGGCCTCGCTTGCGTTGCAAAAAGAGCTTTAACGCGGTCGACAACTGTTTTGCCGCCCACATGCAGCAGATTCGCATGTTGTCGACTATCTCAGTCGGGACGCCAAACGCGCATACATGGTGACGACCTCTGTCGACCTGCAGACAGTCACGATTGACGATCCCCAAATACATTATCCAAAGCGGGGATACGGAAGCGTCCCGCTAATCCCGCCACAGTGGGCACGGCGCCGGACTCCCACCCTTACCTACCCAGTTCAGTGGTTCGCGGGTGAACTACGGCGCAGCAACGTCAACGGTGGTCTATTCCATTAATGGTAACACTATTCCAGCGAGTGGAAGACGAGGGTGAGCGGTAGACGCTGATCGCTTCCAGCACGGATCGGCTCAAAGCAGATCAAACTACCACCGAAATGCGGACCTCCTGCTTACACGATGCACCTGAGAACTGCCGTCACGTTTCGGCCCATTTTCGTTGGTAACCTTACACCAGCGGGCAGCGCTTGGCACGACGGTCTCTCTCTGGCTTATCTCTCCGAAACAAACGCCGCGGCTAACCCGCGAAAGGGGCACAAAAGATGACCAGCAAGAAAAGCGTGGCGAAAGAGGCGAAGGCGCATTCAATCTCTGCGCCCCGTTTACGCACGATCGCAATCACCGTCTCGATTATTGCCGCTAACGTGCTGTACGGGCTGCACCACTCTGATACAACGTCCTCGTCCACTCCCAGGTGCGTGAGTGGAAGGAGGCGCTTTATGCAGCGGAAAGCGCCGGTGACGTTGCTTTTTAATGAGGTTCGCAAAAACAATCACCAACCCCTCAGGGGCATTCAGCGGATGGACTAACTCCCCGGGAATACCTACACCGGCCCTTCAGCCACGCATGGGACGAACAGTTTAGAAGAGAGGCGGGTTCGGTGGTGGATCCTTCCACTGCCGATCGCGGCGGCAACAAATGGTGCGCATTCCGAGCAAAGGAATCGCCCCTCCTGCCCGAGCTCATTCGCGTCGGTATGGATGATCGCTTGAGCAACGGAAACCAGGTTCGTCGCTAACGGGTCGACTCGGGGACGGTGATACCCTGCTGCGAAAATCGACTTTAACTTTGATCACTTCATTGCCACCTACGGCCCCAACGGTGACGGCACCGGCAAAGCCCTGGTAGCCGTCAATCCCCGCAAATTGACGACGGATCACCGATTGATTGGCTCAGAGCTGTCACCTTTGGGGCGGCGGTTAAAGTCACGAACCTCGGTTCGACGGTCCAGGGTCGGCTGGTTTGATTGACAGTTTCAACTCGAACAACGGCGCATACTACTTCGCGGCTAACAATTCCTCCAATGACCCGCATTACGCCGATTCACACAGTGGCGGTGTCGCGGTCAATTCGCCGAGCTTCAGCATGCATCAGGGGGCCGATCTGGGGCGACGTGAGCACCAATGGCGGCAATGTGCGCCCATCTAGTCTCATTCACGGCGTCATCGACAACAGTGTGCCATTGACGATTCCCCACTGGTCATGCCGAGCCTTCCCACGCGCCAAGCAGCCCAAGCCCCAGTTGCACGTTTAATAGCAATAGGACCATCACCCGGCATCGCCCGGTTCCGCTTCCGCGCCCACGACTACCTCTGTCTCCAGTTGGTCGAAGAGTGTGGAGTTCAATCGGAGTGGATCCGCCCAAACCTATGTCGCCGTCCATGTCACCAGCGATTTCACCGGACAGGTAACCGTCAACCCGCCGGCGTCAGCGTCCAGTGTTCTTCACGATGGCAATATGAGCTTGAAGGCGCGGGATATTAATAACACCGGCCTGGCTGCGAACCTGCAGTTTTACGGCGTAGCCCCGCCGACCCAACTACTAACCAAACGATCGACATTGCGCCCGCCGGGAACTTCATCGCTCGTTCCACGCCGGCGCGAGCGCTAATTTCTCGGTCCACGGGCAATCCCGATATGACCGGCTCGATTGTGCGGCCAAATCGTATCCAGGTAATGGAAACACGTTGCTTCATTATGACCGCGCCTTGGACAACGTAGGCGAGCCGGTCGATTACAGAATCGCCAGTTACGTAGAAGATATTCGCTAGATCTCGCTGGCGCGGCGGGCCTACAAAAATCCTTTGACAAGTGCGTGCTTAGCTTCGCACATTCACGATTCCTTTTTTGTCGCGATGCTCGGCTCTCGTCTTTTCCTGGTCCCATTTCGTCCTGCTCGCCGACGATTCTCCAATTCCCGGCGGAGCCTACACGCGCGCCGTCCACACCTTGCGCATTATGACGACTCAACTCTTGCAGGAAGCCAGCCAGATCATTCCCAACCCGCAATTGCTCATTAACGTTGTATCCAAGCGCGTGCGTCAGCTTGGTCTGGGGCATCGGCCAATGGTCGAGACCGGCCCGCGGGCGTCGCTCACAGACATTGCTCTTAAGGAAATCATTGCCGGCAAACTCACTTTCGAAGAGCAGAGCGCGTCCACTGACAGGCGCCTGATTTTTCGCCACCATCGCTCGGTTAATGACTGCCGAGGACGATTCTCAACCGCAAAGCGCTGCGCGATTTTCATATCCTCGAGCGCTACGAAGCCGGGCTCGAACTCAAAGGCAGCGAGGTCAAATCGATCCGGGCCGGCAAGGCCAACATCAACGACGCCTTCGCACGCATCGAGAATGGTGAGGCCTTCCTCTATAATGCCGACATCCAGCCCTACGAACGTGCAAGTCACGAAATTCCGTCAGCCAAACGAGTGCGCAAACTTTTGCTCCATCGCGCCGAAATCGATAAACTTTATGGCGAAACCCAGATAGGCGGCCGCGCTCTTGTCCTCCTCAATTTGCATTGGAAAAATGGAAAGCTGAAGGCCGAGGTTGCGGTTGCGCAGGAAAAAGTCGCGCGCGATAAACGCGCCGATTTGAAAAAAGCGAGCGACCGATCGCGAAACTGCGCGCGAAGTCGCGCGCTTCAATCGCAAACATGGATGATCGAACCACCGCGAACCGGATTAAAGGGCTCCTTGAAGTTACGCTCCGAGATCTCACGCGGTCATCCCGACTCGCGCAGACGAGGAGGGACCTCACATGTCTGCCGAGATGGGTTACGCCGAAATAGTTTGTGTGATCACAGCGTGGGGCGAGGTCCCTCGCTTGTGCTCGGGATGACGGAAGGTTTGGCAAGCGAAAGGACCAAATGCGGTTCGAGTGCTGTGCCTGCACGACCATGACCAGCCGAGCTCTTCATCGCCATCGATTTACCGGACAACATCTGCAGAATCACTGGGGTCGCGCTCGATCCGCATTATCGGGGCCTGATTTTTGTCCGCTCCATCGCAGATCCACCTCACTCTCGCGTTTTTCGCCGCGGTCGATCCGGAGACCGGCAGTTTGCTCAGGAAAAACTGGCTGCCATCTCGTTTCGCGCATTTTTCCTCGCCTGTGGGGCTGGGAACGTTTTCACAAAATCGCACGCCGCACGTCCTTTGGATCGGCGTTGGACGAGGCACGCCGCATCTTTCCAATTACACAAGCGGGTCAACGAAGCCGCCCTCGCCTACCGGTTGCCGATCGAGGAGCGCGCCTGGACGCCCCATTTTACCATCGCGCGCGGCCGAGGCAGTTTCCCCGGCCTTGATCAATCGTTCCTCAAGAGTATCGCGACTACGATGCCGAGGCATGAGTTACGTCGATGCCTTTCACTCTATGAAAGCACCTTAACACCCGCGGGCGCGATACACCGTCGCGAGCTTACGATCTCCGCTCGTTAGGGAGACCAATGCTGGTCGGCACCATAATCCCGTCCTTCATTCCGTGGATTAGTTTTGTCCGCCGGCACAATTGTCGTTAGAGGCGCCGCGCAATTTTACCCCGGCCGTCTTCGACAAAATAGTACCGGACTACAAACCGGACCCGTCCTTTCATCGTTCGCACCTCGCCGCTTTCGCCGTCGTAATAAGGTGCACGAACAAGTTGCCTTTATTGAATTGCTGCAAAATTGTTGGCTGGATCGCAAAATTGGTCAACGCGTGGTCGATTCGATTTCTCCCACTCGCTGTAGGGCAATCCGCGCCGAGCGCCGACTCCGCGACTGCCCCAACCAAGCGGCGAAAACCGCTTACTTTCAGAAGCAGGTCGCGCTCTTTTTGACCAGCTTGGCTGCCCCGCGCCAATCGTGAATCTCCAGCCGCGGAATCACCGCGTGTTGCGGCAAGGGCATAGGATCGAGTAACCAGGGTGTAAGGAATAACCTGCCGCAATTTCAGAAAATATTTGTCGCCCAGCTCGCGCCGCCGGGAATGTCGCAATAGCTGGCGAGCCAGAAGAGGCGAACCCATTTTCTCCTCCAGAAACGGTTTGAGCGGCGGCGTCAGGTCGCACTTTTCGCCTCAGCCGCCGATCTCAGCAGCATCTCGATCTTCGGAATGTTCGGTAGTCGAATAGCTCAAAGAACCGGTAAACATCGCGGCCCGGTTGGTGGCTCATAATTCTCCGCCGGCACGACGCGCCACTTCGACATTGGATGTTCGAGATTGGATGTTCGATGTTGGTTTAATTGCTCGCCAACCACTCCATCTCCGGTCGGTAGGTCGCCGACTCTTCCGAAACCAGAATATCGCCCCCGTTGCTGGAACAAGACTACTGAAACCATCAAGCATTCCTCTTCGCCGCTCGATCACATCCTGGCCGAGCGCGCGAGTAGGGTGCGATTTAACCAAGCGAGTCAATCGCATTCCACCGGGACGGGAATCAATCTCCCGCAATGATGTAACTCTTCTCTGTCAGAATGAGATCGGGCCGAATAACGCGCGGTAACGCGTCACGAAAAATTTTCTGGCGCGACAATGCACGTTGACCAATTCGGCCGGTTTTCCCGGTATCGAGATATTGCGCGATCCATCCCGGCTGCTTCCCCCAGGCACGCTTAGCTGATAAAGCTGATTACACGCGCGTTGGGAGAAACGAACAAGCGTTTGATGCCCGAGTTGCTCCAAGCTCCGCTTTGGCAAGAACTCTCTGGAGCTCGGAGGCTTTGCGTCCGGCGAAATCAGCCAATCGCCGTGTCCGCGAAAGGCCCTCGGATGGTAAAGGCATGTCGGATGGCATCTGGTTTGTTTATTCAACCGTCACGCAATCATCGGGGGCAACGTTCAACGCGCTTGGTGAGAATGACCAAATCGCGACCAGTCGTCATCCCGAGCAGGAAACCGCTCGTCCGGCTCGGACCGATGGATCCCGCCGCTTTCGCAATCTGTCTGAAGCTAAGCTTCTGCGGGATCCTTCGACTTGCGCTCGGGATGGCGAGCTCAACCTCCACTCGCGAATTTCTTCAACGCCATCTTCACTAATTCCTCCGCCGATTTTCCCGCGCCCTCGCGTTCCTGCAAATCGCGCACCAACCCAGCGAGCGTCGATCTGCTTGTAACCGGGCGCAAATATCCAGCGCCAGCACCGCTTCGTTCGCCTGTTCCTGCTCCGGCGGCGATCGGCGCATGCGCCGCGCTCGCCGCTTCCCCAGGCCGCCGCCGCTCGGCCCTGTCTTTCCAGCTCCAGCACCATTCAGCTCCGCTGTTTTCTTTCCCACACCGCTTATCTTCGAAAGTGACACGACATCGTTGTTTACCACCGCCGCTTTGAAATTGTTCACGCTCATTCCGCTCAGCACCGCCAGCGCCACGGCCCGTGATCCGCTGAACGTGGTTTGACCAGCCGAGGCAAAAGAGATCGCGCTCGGCGCGCTCATGAGATCCGTAAGTCTGTCGCATCCTCGCGCTGCGTTGACATGATGCGCGACGTAATTTCAATCGGCTGCCCCACCGCGGGAAGTTTGTCGTAACTCGAAAGCGGAATAAAAGCCTCGTAGCCAACACCGCCAACATCGATCGATCGCACTGCGTCGGCGGCAGGTGCGCCAGGCGGCCGTGACGAAACGTGATCACGCGGTTCGTTGAAGCGTTAAAATGATCAAAGCGATGAAAGCGAGTTCCAACATCGGATGCTCAGCCGGTTCAACCCTTCAACGCTTAATGCGTCGACGCAAAAACTGTTGTAGGCGGCAGGTGGTGCCGTTCCTTCTACTCTGGCTCAGCAACATCGTCAGATCAACGCGCCGCCCTTTCGGAATGTTAGATCCTCTTGCGCGATAGGCTGTCTCAGGATGCATTAACGTTTCCGGAAGAAACCTCCGCTACCGATGCTGTTGGCAGCGCGCAGCACAATAAAACGGGATCCATCGCGACTCACCTGAATTCACTGGCATCTTTGCGTTTCAGCGGCGTCATGAATCCGCGGACCTTATCACGAAAATACCAAACCAGACTCGGTTCGGAAAACTCGATGGCGCCGAATTCCATTTCAGGTTTCAGGCTAAGCCGGCTGTCACGCGCAAGATTGTAGCTCGAAAAAATCTTGGCGAGAACGGGCTCCAGACAAGAAGCGCGATTGCCATATAAACCGCACTGATTACGATCGGGAGCGCCGTTGCAAGCGCAAAGGCTCGAAACGCCGTGCAACCAACAGCGCCAGTAAGGGAAGAGCCGCGGTAAAGGTATAATGGGGCAGTTTGGTCTGGACGAGCGTGAAAATTCCAGAAATAATTATCGCGCCAGCTAACAAGAATTGGTCAGTGTTATCGCGATGCGGCGCAGCGCTCTTTCCAAAGCGCCGGCGGCGAGTCGACCAGGGAAAAAAACTGGCGAAGAAGAGTTAAGAAATAAAAAGGGCAGCAACGCCGGATACATCCAGATGGATGACGCACCATGCCCTTCCATCGGTCGCGATTGAGACGTTCGACCACATGTTTTCCCGATCCCGACCTCGGAAAAATTCCCCGTGGGTGCGAATGAGCGCCGGGATTCCGAGGACAGACCAAAACCAACATAAGCAAGTCCGCGGATGAATTTGAAGCGGAAAATAGACGTTCGTGACGGATGAAACCTTTGGGCAGATTGCAACCGTTAACAGCGGCGTCCATCCGATCGGGCCCTTCGCCAGAAACGCGAAACGCGAGCAGAAACATAGAAGGTCCACCAAAAGACCGTTCGGCTTTCGATGTTCGACTGTTCGATGTTCGGTGTTTCGCTGCCGAACAGTTCCCATGCCGCCCAATGCGCCAGCCGTCACGAAACAAGACCAGCCACATGTCCGCCAACGGCGGCTTTTCCGTGGATAAAGGTTTGCAGCGAAAGGGTGAAAATTATTGCCGCCCACCAGCCGAGCTTTCTCATCCACCAGTTCGCTTGTCCCCACGCAACGAAGAAACCTGGCAACCAACGCCGCGGCGATTAGCGGTCAGGAACCGCGCGGCAAAATCATTTTCGCCAAAAACACGATAACTCGCGACCTGAAACCCAGTAGGTTAGTGGCGGTTTATCGAATCGGAATTGATTGTTGAAATAGGAACGATGAAATCTGGCGCGCTCGCTGCATTTCCCGCGCCGCTTCGGCGAAACGCGGCTCGTCGCGGTCGATCAACGGCAAACTCCAGGTGCCCGCGAGATGGAAAAGCGACACGCCCAACAAGTAGAACGATGTAATTGCGCATTGCCGGTCGCACGATTGAACCGGAAAGTAGCAGCGCGTTCAGTGAAAACCGAAGCTGAAATCACACCGGCGTCGCCGCGAAAGATTTGGATCGCGCTAATCGGTAACGGCAGAGTAATCGCGTTGATCGCCGCCTTTCTTCTCGATCAAGCGACTGCGACGGATCACTCGCATTCCTCGCCGAGTTGAAACGAGTGATGCGAATTGTGAGCAGGGTAGGGAGATTGGCCGGCCCACGCGATTGCCGGCGCGATTGGATTCGCGATCACACTTCGTTGTGGGAAGCAAAGCCTGGATGCGAATTTTTCTTGCGATGCTCATCGCGCTTGCGCTCACGCTGGGTCACCACGCCGTCCATCAAAATCCGCAAGCCGGCCGGGCGCGTCCATCCCGTGCGAAAACCAGAAGCGCGATGGAACGGGCCCACGATTCAGTTCAAATATCACGCCTTCCCATCAGGTCACACCGCCGCATCGACTGCAGTTCTTTGTCGCGTTGTTTCTCGCCACGAAGAAAATCGGCGCGCCGTTGTTGTTGATTCCTATCCTGATTGCGATCTCGCGCGTTGGTCGTCGGTTGCTCACTACTTCTCCGACGTCACCGTTCGCGCGGTCCTGGGCGTGATCTGCGCGCGTTGCTACGTTGCTCACTGGCTTTCAATCCGCAATCCGAAATCGCAAATCCGCAGTGTGAGTTGGCGGAGGGGTGGGATTCGAACCCACGAGGGCTTGCGCCCTGCCGGTTTTCAAGACCGAGCCATCAACCACTCGACCACCCCTCCGAGGGTTTCGCGCGGCAGGAGATTTGTGCCACTGACGGGACCGATGAGCAACCCGCGACAGACATTGGACGCCGCTGAAGGAGCTGGCGTCCGAGCCTTGGTACGCCACACGCGGCGTAAACGCAGGCGCGGTCTGATTCCTGGTAGGCGACGCTCTGCGGAGCTACTCTCTGCTAACAAGGCGCGTTCATTGGTTCGACGGTGTCCTCGACAGATCGGAAGAAAGCGCTTGCGCATCGATATGTTCGCATGAACATGTCCCAGTTAAATGAAACCGCCATGCGGCAAAAAGCTCTGGAAAAATGTGCGCGGAGATTCCGACAGCGGCGCGCACGGTCCATCCACGTGAGTTCCACTCACAGAGGCGCTTCGATTAACCCAGCGAACCGGTTTCGAGGCGCTGCATTTTGAAGAGGATCCGGCACGATGAAGTCGATGAGGATTCGCGCCCTCGGAAAACATTTTTTACCGCGATGGCTCGCAGTCGATCATTGCTCGTAATAACAGCCCTGATGTCCGGATTCGAGACCAGCGTGAACCCGTATCGCGGATGCGAGCACGGCTGCGTTTACTGTTATGCCGCGTCCGACCCATGAGTATCTCGGCTTTTCCGCGGGCACAGATTTCGAGTCGCGCATTATGGTGAAAATAGATGCGCCGAAACTGCTCGAAGCGGAATTATCCTCGCGCAAGTGGAGACCGCAGGTGATCGCGATCAGCGGTGTGACCGATCCGTATCAGCCGATCGAACGCAAACTCGGAAATCACACGCGGATGTTTGCAGAGTGCTGGCGCGCTTCCGGAATCCGTCAGGAATCATCACCAAGAATACGACTGGTCACGCGCGACAGCGATTTGCTGAGCGAGCTTGGCGGATTCTCCTGCGCTGCCGTGATACGTGTCGGTTACATCACTCGTCGAAGAATTGCAGCGCGTGCTGGAGCCGCGAACGTCGCCGCCGAAGCGCTCGTTTGGAAGCGATCTCTAAATTGCGTGAAGCGGGCGTTTGCCGGTCGGCGTAATGGTGGCGCCTGTTATTCCAGGGCTGACCGATCACGAATGCCCGGCATTTTGTCTGCGTGTGCGAAAGCGGGTGCGCAATTCGCGGGATACACCATCATGCGATTGCCTTTTGCGGTGGCGCCGCTCTTCGAGCGCTGGCTCGACGAGCATTTCCCGAGCGAAAAGCGAAAGTTCTCTCGCGTATTCGCGCGATTCGTGGCGAGCGATAGGTCGAGCGACCCGCGCTGGGGAACGCGGATCAAAGGGCGAAGGAATTCTTCGCGGAACAAATCGCGACACTATTTCAAATGAGTTGTCGGAAGGTCGGAATCGGTCCGCGACCGGAGTTGTCGACTGAGCATTTTGACCCGCGCGAGCAGCCTGACGTTGTTTGCTGATCAACATGGCGGCGGTGTCATCCCGAGTCGCGCAAGCACGACAAGGGGACCTCCACATACGCAGTGATTTCACAATGGTAGCTTAGGCTGACAGAACGCAGCTTGGGCGAGAGTCCCTCGCTCGCGCTCGGGATGACGAGCTTTGCGCGCTATGCAATCCAAACTGTTTTCACGTTTGTAAACTCGCGAAGATCCACTTCGGCACCCAGCTCGCGGCCGTAACCGGATCGTTTGATCACCGCCGAACGGCACGCGCGGATCGGACGCGACCATGGCATTCACGAACACCATTCCGCTTTGAAGTTCGTGCGAGAAGAATTCCTGTTCGGCTGCATCGTTCGTCCAGACGCTGGCGCCGAGACCAAAATTGGAATCATTAGCGATGGCAACGGCTTCGTTGCGATCCCGCGCGCGAAAAAAGCGCGACCGGACCAAAAACTTCCTCGCGATAAGCAGGCGCACTCTTCAGAATTTCCGCTAGCACCGTTGGCTCGTAAAAATAACCGAGGCCGGCAGCGCGTTTCCGCCGCATAAAATTCTTGCTCCGGCTGCGACCGATTTCTGCACTTGCTCATCGACGCCGCGAAGAATGTTTTCCAGAGGAGAGCGGTGCGACTTCAGTCGTTTCCTCCCTCGGGTCGCCCAATTTCAATTTCTTCATCCTCTCTACGAATTGCGCGAGGTATTGGTCGTAAATCGCGTCGGCGATGATGAAACGTTTCGCCGCGATACACGATTGACCGAATTCACCATGCGCGATTTCACCCCGGTCGAGATCGCATCGTCCAGCCCGGCGCTGGGCATGACAATGAACGGATCGCTCCCGCCGAGCTCGAGGACGCTCTTTTTCACTCTCGCGACCAGCGGCGCTCGCCACGCGCACTGCCGGCACGCTCGCTGCCGGTAAGCGTGACTGCTTTCACTCTTGGATCGCGAATGATCTTTTCGACCGCTTCATTCTCGATCAACAATGTTTGAAACACGCCGGGATCAAAACCGGCATCGCGGAAAATATTTTCAATGGCGAGCGCGCACTGCGGCACGTTGGAGGCGTGTTTGAGGCAGGCCGACATTTCCCGCCATCAAGGCCGGAGCCGCAAACCGGAAGCACCTGCCAGAAAGGAAAGTTCCATGGCATGATCGCGAGAACGGCTCCGAGCGGATCATAGCGGACATAGGCTTCGCGCGGCATCAGACGATACGATCTGTTCGCTCAAAAATTTCTCGCCGTCGTTCCGCATAGAAGCGGCAACCGCGTGCGCATTTCTCAATTTCGTCGATTGATCCACGCAAAAGTTTTCCCATCTCGCTGGTAATAATGCAGCGCAAAGTGCTCGCGATCTTTTTCTAGCATCTCGGCAGCGTGTCGCAGTTTCGCAGCGCGCTCGGCAAGCGAACTGGCGTCGGTGTTTTTCGAAGGCGGAAGCGGCGCGGTCCAGCGCGCTCTCAATTTCAGCGTCGGTATGCGGGTCGAAACGTTTGGTTGAATTCGCCGGTTGCCGGGTTGATCGATGCAATGGCCATGCGCGTAATCTACATCATGCGCGCAATCGGAGGTTCAGACTGAGCGAGGGCGAAGCGTTCCCTGCTTGCCGATTTGAAGGTGGCAGTCGCAGGAATGCCTGCCCTACAACTGGCGCGCGGCAGCTACGATTACAAACGCAGACCTCTTGGAATCAAAACGCGATCGAGCAAATCGAAAAAGAATTGCACCAGCAACGCCAGCAACGCCGCCGGAATTGCACCTTCAGAATCGTGACATGATCGTTCAAGTTCAGTCCGCTGATAATCGGTTCGCCTAATCCGCCAGCGCCGATCAGCGCTGCCAGCGTGGCTGTGCCGATGTTGATGACCGCGCTGGTTTTGATTCCGGCAAGGATTGGTTCGCGAGGCGATCGGCAGATAAATTCGTCGCAGGCGCGCACCACTCGTTAGGCCAAGCGCCGTGGCCGATTCGCGAATTGAAGGTGCGATGTCCTGCAAACCGGTGGCGGTGTTGCGCACGATCGGGAGCAAGCCGTAGAAGAACAAGCGCAGCGATGGCAGTGCGGACGCTGATGCCGAAGAAGGGCAAGGGGACGAGGAGGGCGAGGAGGGCGAGCGATGGAATGGTCTGGATGGCACTCGTTAGGCCAAGGATTATCTGGCTGAGAAAGCCGGGCCGGCTCGCGATAATTCCCAGCGGGACGCCGATGAGCACGGAGAAGAAGCAGGGAGAAGCCGGCGAGTTCAAGATGGCGCGCCGTCCAGCGGAGAAGTTTGTGCGAGAAAGATTCGCGCGGTATCGCTGTCAGCGTCACCGAAATATCAAGCTGCGCGGCCGCGGCGTAGTTCTTTGTTCGTTCCGCTTCCGCGTTCAGCCGGATCATACGCGCTTCATCAAGCGTCCTGGAAACTTTCTGCAAAGCCGCCAGTGCATTGGTCGGCAGCGAAAGCTCGATAGAGATAAACCGCCTTGTATTGCGGAAAGAAATGAAGGTCGTCTTCGAGTGACGAGATCGTTCTCGCCGATTTTCGCATCGGTGGAATAGGCGTCTTTAATATCGATCGAGCCGGTGCGGAGCGCTTCGTAACCGAGACCGTGATCGATTCCATGCACGTTTCCGGTTGGCAGGCCGTAACGCCTAACGAGTGCTGGCCAGCCATCGCGCCGATCGAGAAATTCGTGCGTCAGGCCGTATTTCAATTCCGGATGAGTGCGCAGATCGCTGATGGTGCGAATGGACAACCGCTGCGCCGCCTCGCGTCGCATGGCGAGTGCCCAAGTGTTGTTGAAGCCAAGCTCCGGCGACATGCCGATGCCATTTGGCCAGTTCCGCCTGCATCATTTCCGGCGAGATGTCGGCATTCTTCAAAATCTCTTCCGCAAGCGTGCCGGTATATTCTGGGTAGATGTCGATCTGCCCGCTGCGCAAAGCTTCCCAGACAATGATCGTTCCACCCATGCCCGGGCGAAATTCGACGGAGATTCCGGCCTCGCCTAACGAGTGCTTGGCGATTTCGGCGAGGACGTAGGATTCGGTAAACTTTTTCGAGCCGATGACAACGGGCTTCGCGGAAGCCATCGTGCTGATGAGGAACAGAACCGCGCCAAGGAATCTCATGTTAGGGCAAGGCTGCGTTGCGCGGTGATGAATTCGCTCACAAACGAACTCGCGGGTTGCGAGCGCAGTTCGCCGAGCGTGCCCTTCTGCACGATGCGGCCTTCGTTCATGAGGACAATTTCGTTGCCGAGAAAGGCGGCTTCCGGCCAGATCGTGCGTGACGAGAATGGCCGTTTGTTGCAGTCGTTGAAAAATCTCCTTCAGATCTTTTTGCAATGCTGCCCTAACGAGTGGATCGAGCGCACCGAGCGGCTCGTCGAGGAGAAGAAGCTTCGGCGTGAGGGCGAGCGCGCGCATGAGGCTGACGCGTTGACGTTGTCCGCCGGAAAGTTCGGCGGGAAACCGATCGAGAGCTTGAGCTGGGAAGCGGGTCAGATGCGCACAGCTCATCGAGCGCGATTCGTTTGTTCAGCTGACGCGCCATCAGCAAAATATTTCCGCGCGCGGTGAGGTGCGGGAAGAGGCCACCGTCCTGAATGACGTAGCCGACGCGATGCCGAAATTCGGTGATGTTCGATGACGAAACGCTGGCGCCGTCGATCTTGATTTTGCCGCTGTCCGGTTCGAGCAGGCGAATGATCAGCCGCAGCATGGTCGATTTGCCGCAACCGCTCGGACCGATGAGCACGGTGGTCTGACCACGCGCGAAATTGAGATCGGTCGGTTGGAGGGCGGCGGCGGAGCCGTAGCGTTTGCTGACGCCGTGCAGATTCGACCAGCGCGTTCACGCGGCGAGATTAATCCGCGACTGCGAAGTGAAAGACAGCGAAAAGTTTCCGTGGATCGGTCCAGACGTGGGAAAAGCGGAAGCCGGCCGTGGCGGCAAGGGCGATGAAGCCTTCCGGCGGTGTACTTGTAGGAAAACTCAGTGATGATTTTTCGCCGGGAAAGAAATGAAATTCTTCGCCGCCAACGTGCGCGGTTTGCTGGCGTGCGCTGAGGAGATGCATTTCGATCCGCCCGATCTCGCGATTGTAGATGGCACGATGATGCCACTGCGCGATATCAAAATCGGCGCCGAGCTCGCGATTTGCCCTAACGAGTAGATTGAGATTAAAGGCTGCCGTCACGCCGGCGCTGTCGTTGTAAGCCGCTTCGAGGATCTCGGGCGATTTTTGCAGATCAACGCCAATCACTAATCCGCCGCTGTGTCCGCACAATCGGCAGACCCGGCGCAAAAAATCCTGCGCGATCGGCGGCTCGAGATTCCCGATGGTGGAACCGGGAAAATAAACCGCGACATGATCGGGTTTGCGCGAAGAGCGGGGCAATTGCAGCGGTTGCAGGTAATCGGCGCAGACCGGTAGAATTTCGAGTGTCGGCATCTCGCGTTGCAGCGCGGCAGCGGAATCCATCAGGCGCTGTTTGGAAATATCGACCGGCACATAAGCGATCGGATTTTCGAGGTGGCTCAAGGAGCAATGCGGGTTTTGATCCCTGCGCCAGTGCCGAAGCCGACAATCTCCGCATTCTCGCCGATGGAAGCGGCCATTTCGCGCCATGCACGCGCAAGATCTCCGCCTCAGTGCGGGTAATATAATATTCGGGCAGCTCGCAAATTTGTTGGAACAAGTCGGAGCCGCGCTCGTCGTAGAAAAATTTCGAGGGCAAGGTTTTCGGCGAGCTGAGAGGCTCTCGATAACTTCGGCGAGAAAATCGGACGCGGCCGGCTCGAGGTCGAGCACCGCGACGCCACTGGCGTGACTGGTTCATTCTAGGTCGCGGGCGAGACGCAGGCCGGTGAATTGCCAGCGTTTCTCGGGTTGGAAAAAATTCCGGTAGGTGGCGCGGATATGTGATTGCGAAGTCGCGCAGGAGCCGCCGCGCAAGACGTATTGGTTGCACATGAATTTGCCGTTGTATTCACCGAGCGCACCGGGCGCGGCGCGGTAGCCCGGATAGGGCGAGTAAGAGCTGCGCGTCCATTCCCAGACATCGCCAAACATTTGTGTCAGCCCAGCCGATTCGGCCGCCGGCGCGGGATGAAAACGCTCCAATTCGACGAAGTTGCCGTCGATCGTCTCACCTTGCGCCGCGCGCTCCCATTCGAATTCCGTCGGTAGCCGCGCGCCGGAAAAATTCGCGAAGGCGTCGGCTTCGAAATAACTCACGTGTGTAACGGGCTCGTTTTCATCGACCGGGCGAAATCCGGAAAGGGTGAAATGCCACCATGCTGCCATCTCGTTTTTCCCAATAGAGCGGCGCTTCCCAACGTTGTTCGTTCACCGTCATCCAACCGAGCGAGAGCCAGAATTCCGGCTGCTGATATCCTCCGGCTTCAATAAATCGAAGATATTCGCCGCAGGTAACCAAGCGCGAGCCGAGGGAAAATTTCGGGACGCAGTGCGCGATGCCGCGGTCCTTCATTGTCGTAGGAAAAATCGCGACCATCATGACCGATGGTTGCAATTGTTTCATCGAAATCGACAAATGTCATTGGTGGCGGCGGTTCGGTTTTTGCTCCGCGCGTTTTCGAAAAACTGGATGCAACGGATTTTGCGCGAAGACATGTTTGATATCGGTAACGAGCAATTCCTGATGCTGCTGCTCGTGATGAATGCCGAGTGTGATGATCGGTTCGATTTCGTTCAGTGATTCTTCCGAAGCGGAAGCGATAAGATCTTCAATGTGCCGATCGATTCCTTCGCGGTAGCGGAATGATTCCGTCACCGTTGGCCGCGAGATCAAACCGCGCAGATCGCGCCGATGCATCGTGCCGGCGGCGTTGTAATAAGAATTGAACAGAAACGCATATTCCGGGATCGCCGGCACATATCCGGTGACAAATTTCTTGAGGACAAAGGTTTCGAAAAACCACGTCGTATGCGCCAGATGCCATTTCGTCGGGCTAACATCGGGCATCGATTGCACAACGCAGTCTTCCGCTTCCAGATCGCGCGTCAGCAGTTTCGAAAAATCGCGCACGTCGCGAAAACGCGCGCGCAGCGATTCTGCGCGTGATATTGCCCGGGACGAAACGGGCTTCTCCCCAATCGCCGGCATGGCTCAGGTCTCGTCTGCTTCGAGTTCTTCGAGACGCGCCTCCAGCATTTGATCATGCGCGGCCTCTTCCAAACCGTCGGTGACCAATGATTGCCCAAGCGTCTCATCGTCCTCATCAAAACCCGGGCGCGGGGCGCGATGTCCGGGCGATTCGGGAACGATTTCATGCTCGTCGTCGGAAACTTCTACTCCGCCACCAATTTCCTCGGGCGCGGCGGTCTGCGGGATTCCCATCAACTCGCGACGGGCCTGTTCCCAATCGGCATCGGTAAAATCATTGGGATCACGTTCGTCGATCAACGCGATCTCGCGCGCACGCCGCTCGATCAACTCCGGGTGGGCGCGCCGACGCCGTCGCCGTGGACGGAAATTTTTCCGAAGCCCGGTTGTGAGTTTTCATTCATATACATAAATGAATCGGATGGCAGTGAGCTGATTGTGCGCACGAGCGGGCCGTTGTCGAGCCACGAATTTCGCGCTCGACGCAAACTATAGCCGGTTACGGTGATGTGCCAATGATTCCATTACGGGACGAAACATTCGTTCGAAGGAACGGCGAACGGGTCGCGTTCAGCGAATATGGCGATCCAAATGGAGAGCCCGTCATGTTTTGTCACGGCTGGCCGAGCTCGCGCTTGATGGCGCAATTTACCCATGACGCCGCCCGCGAATTGGGGTGCGAATTATTTCGCCAGACCGGCCAGGAATTGCCGATTCGAGTTTCGTGGCCGGGCGCAAATTGCTCGATTGGGCGCCGCTTGTTTCTGAGCTGGCGAATTTCTTGAAACTGGAAAAATTTCGCGTGCTTGGTATCTCCGGCGGCGCGCCCTACGCGTACGCCCTGGCCTGGGCAATGCCGGAGCGCGTCCGCGTCGTTGCGGTGGTGAGTGGCGCACCCAACATTGCCGAACTGAGCGATCACAGCGGACTGCTGGCGCTCTATCGATGGTTGATGTTTGCCGACCAAAGATTCCCAGCTCCTCTCTGTCGCCTCGGATTTCGACTGGCGCGGCCGCTTCTTTCACTGCGGCCTCCGCGGCGCAGTCGCTCCTGGCTCTTGAAATTTCTTCAACCATGCGATGCCGATTCGCTGCGTGACGAACTGGCTTTTGAAGCTTGTTTCGAGAGTCAACGCCGCGCTTGGAAAGCGTCTGCCGAAGGCGTGCTGGCGGATGCGCAATTGTTTGCTCAACCGTGGGGATTTTCGCTGAATGAATTGCGAGTGCCGGTTCGCTTGTGGCACGGCGATTCCGATCGAAGCTTTTCCCTTGGGGTGGCGAAAGAAATGGCGGAGAAAATTCCGAATTGCCATTTGCGCATCATCGAAGGGGCCGGCCATTATTCAGTGCCCATCCGTCATATTCGGAAATCCTGGCTGATTTGATCGCGACGCCGACAACTCAAAATTTGTAGGGCGAGGCATTCTTGCCTGCCAATTTAGATTAACCCCGGCAAGCGGGAGCGCTTGCCCTGCAACCACTGAGGGAGCGCCAAGGCGTTAGAAATTTTCCGTGCGCCGGGCACAACTCACGCTACGAATTTCCCGTGGAAGATTTCACTGCCGGCACCATCAGCAGCCAGCCTACTCGAAAACAACAGACTCTCGGCGGCGAATGGGACGCGCGCGTGCACAAGCTGGTAAGCGACTTCGGGGCCGAGTATTCGCCGGAGCTGATCGAGGAGATGATCCTGACCGCGCTGAGAATGGCGCGCGACAAAATGAGCGTCGCCGATCTCAAACTGATTTCGCGCTCGATGAAAGAAATGCGTTACGCCGCGAAAATCGTCGCCAGCTACCAGGCATTCCGAAAAGTTGGCATCTTTGGTTCCGCGCGCATCGCGCAAGATTCGCCGGAAGCCAAGGTGGCGGAGGAATTCGCACGGCAAATGGTGGCGCACAATTTCATGATCATTACCGGTGGCGGGGACGGAATCATGGGTGCGGCTCAACGCGGGGCAGGCCGCGACATGAGCTTCGGCCTAAACATTCGGTTGCCGTTCGAGCAGCGCGCCAACGAAACCATCGAAGGCGACAAGAAGCTCATCAACTTTAATTACTTTTTCACCCGCAAACTTAATTTCGTTAAGGAGACTCACGCAGCTGCGCTTTTTCCCGGCGGTTTCGGCACGCTCGACGAATCATTCGAGGTCCTCACTCTGATGCAGACCGGCAAAGCCCGGATCATTCCGGTGGTCTTGCTCGACAAACCGGACGGCGATTACTGGGAAACATGGATGAAGTTTCTGACCCAGCATCTTTACAAGATCGGTTTTCATCTCAGAGGACGATTTTTATTTTTTTAAAATTACCCACGACGTCGAAGCGGCAGTGAAAGAGATCACCGGCTTTTATCGTATTTATCATTCGGCGCGCTGGGTGGGGAGAAGCTTGTTATCCGGATCGCGCGCGCACTCTCCGCCGCGGGCGTCGCCGAATTAAACGACAAATTCGCAGATGTTTTGCGCCGCGGCGCGATTGTCCAAAGCAAGGCGTTACCCCAGGAACGAAACGAGCCCGAGATTCTCAGCTTGCCTCGGCTCGTTCTTACTCCACATCGCCGCAGCTTCGGACGTTTTCGGCAATTGATCGATGCGATCAATCGCGCCGAAGTGCGCGTGATTGTTGAAGCGACGCGCTGCTGTCGCGTCCCTAAAATTTTGGGACATGACAGCGCATGTCCCTCCAGCCCCTAGTTAATTCCCGATGTAATCGCGCGCGAGTGGCGCTGCCGCTCGCACGGCGGACTGATCCCGATGCAGCGCTACTACTTCAGTGTCGACCTGGAGCTTGTGATGCATCATGCGATCGAAACAGAATTGTTCGCGCGCGAGTTGCAAACCGTTGCGCGCGCATTTAGCGGCGAGCTCTCGATTTTTGCAGCAATTCCAGAATTGCTGCCGCCATCTCTTCTTGCGCGCCCGGCGATACAATCAGGCCATGTTTGCGATGATGGATGACTTCGTCCACGTCGCCGACGCGCGTCGCCACGACCGGGCGCCCGCTGGCGAGTGCTTCGCGCAACACAATCGGCGAAGCTTCCGTGCGCAGCGATGCGATTACCACCAGATCACAGGCCGCTAAAATATCGGGAATATCCCAGCGATAACCGAGCATCAGAATACGATGCTCGAGCCCGTAACGCTCGATCGCTTCATGCAACCGAATGCCAAGTTTACGTGATCCCGTTCCCTCGCCGACGAAGACGAAGCGCGCGTCCGGCCTTTGCTGCAAGTGCCAGGCGGGCTGCTTCCACCAGAGTCAATTGCCCCTTATCCGGGCGAATCATCCCCACATTAACGATCAGCGGCGCATTCGCCGGAATCCCGAACTCGGACCGGAACTTCGTCGTGTCGCGATTTGGATGGAAACGCGAGAGATCAACCGCCGAGCCGATCACTTCGATTTTTCCGGAGCAATTCTGTTATCCGCGACGAGCTGCCGCTTGATCACCGGCGCATCAGCAATAATCCGGGAGCACCCGTAACGATAAACGAATGTGCGGTTCGCACCTTCGATCGGATCGGTGATGCAACGCGAGCGGGTGAGGGAATGCCCGACCAATATAGCGGCAGGGCGAGCCAATGATCTTTCGAGCTGAAACTTTTCACCAGGTCGATCCGATGCTTCCGGCAAAACCGCCAGAGGCGAAATGAAACAAGCGGATCAATCCGTTTGGTCAGCGCAAAAGGAACAAGGCGGGTGCCGATTTCACGCGCCTTGGCGAAAACTTCACCCGCAGGATGGCAACCGAACCAGGCATCGTAGCCGTGAGCGTTCAGCCAATTTACCTCGAGACAGGTCCGATATTCTTGTCCGCCCCAGCTCCGGCTGCTTTCCAGAAAAAGAAATTTCACGATGATGTCTGAGATTGCGCCGATTCGCCGCGTTTTCGATAATATAATCGTGGATGCTGTTCACGCTGCGAAGCACTTTGGTTGCGATTTCAGAATTGGGCACGCTCACGCCAAAGTTTTTTCCAAGCCCACGGCAAGCTCGAGCGCATCAATCGAATCGAGACCGATCCCGTTCGGCCCAAACAAGGGCGCATCATCTGCAATCTGGTCGGCCGTGATTTGCAGCATCAGATTCTTCACCATCATCTCCTTGATGCGGTTGCGTAGGTCGGCATCGGACATAGCAAAAGCGCCGCGATATTCACGTAAATGACGGGGAAGTCAACCGTAGTGATTCTCACTGGGAAGAATGACTTCCAAATTCGCCCGTCTTCTTGCGCTCCCACATGGCGCAGCAGAGGTTCGGCTCCCATATGCCAGCTCTACGATTTCTTTTCTTTGGTCTGACGATATTGTTCGCCGCCCTTGCACCTTGCTCACTCTCCGCCGACGAGGGTTTTGCTGGCGCGCTGCGATGGCGCAACGTCGGACCATTCCGCGGCGGTCGAACTCGTGCAATCGCCGGCGTTCCCTCTCAGCCAAACGTCTTTTACATGGCGCAGGTCAATGGCGGCGTCTTCAAAACGATCGATTATGGGCGAACGTGGCAGCCGATTTTTGACGATCAGCCAACCGGTTCGGTCGGTGCCATCGCGGTGTCGATTTCCAATCCGGAGATCGTTTATGTCGGCAGCGGTGAAGGGCTGCATCGACCCGATCTATCGATCGGTGACGGCATTTACAAATCGACTGACGCGGGAAAAACCTGGACGCATTTGGGATTGCGCGATGGACAACAGGTGGCGCAGCTCGCGGTCGATCCTCGAAATCCGGATCGATTCTTCGTTGCGGTGGCCGGTCATCCATACGGTCCCAATGAAGAGCGCGGAATTTTCCGCTCGCTCGATGGCGGTAAAACATTCGAGAAGGTTCTCTACCGCGACGAAAACACCGGGGGTGGTGACGTCCAGATCGATCCGACCAATTCGGACGTCATCTATGCGACCCTTTGGGAATCACGAGAAGGGCCCTGGGAAAATAGCACCTGGAATGGCACTAATGGCGGCATCTTCAAATCAACGGACGGCGGCAAAACCTGGAATCAATTACGCCAGGGCCTTCCCGAGAAAATTGTCCAGGCGAACCTCGCGATCGCGCCGAGTTCGCCGAAGACATTGCTCGCTACCGTTAAGACCTTAGTGGCGTCGAACATTTTTCGATCGGAAGACGGCGGCGAATCCTGGGTTAACACCACGGATGATTTGCGGCCGTCGGCCGGTGTCGGCGGCGGCGAGCTACCGGTCGTGCGGTTCGACCCGAAGAATCCTTCCATCGTTTATTCGGCCAGCGTTGTTTGTTGGAAGTCGATAGACGGCGGCAAAACATGGGAAGGCTGGCGCGGCGCGCCGGGCGGCGACGATTATCAGAACATTTGGATCAACCCGGAGGATTCGAACATCATTCTGCTGGGCAGCGATCAGGGGCGATTATCACGGTTAATGGCGGCCAAAGCTGGAGCTCATGGTATAATCAGCCGACCGCGCAACTTTACCATGTCAGCGCGGACAACGCTTTTCCCTATCGCTTATACAGTGGCCAACAAGAGAGCGGCTCGGTCGGAATCGCCAGTCGCGGCATCGATGGCGCGATCACCTTTCGTGATTGGCACCCGGTCGCGGCCGAGGAATATGGCTATGTCGTCGCCGATCCGCTCGATCCCGATATTATCTATGGTGGCAAGCTGACACGCTACGATCGACGCACCGGCCAGGCCCAGGGGATTCTTCCAGTGCCCTTGCGTTCTCCCGATTTTCGAATGATCCGCACCCAGCCGGTGGTCTTTTCTCCGGTCGATCCGCACCTGCTTTTCTTTTCCGGGAACAACCTTTGGCAGACGCGGGACGGTGGGCGGAATTGGCAACAGATCAGTCCTGACCTAACGCGCAAGACCTACGAGCTGCCGGCGAGTATCGGAAAATATCGCGCCGATCCCACGGCTGCGGCAAAGCAGCGCGGTGTGATTTATACCGTCGCGCCCTCGCCGCTGGATGTGAATCGCATTTGGTGCGGAACCGATGATGGTTTGATCCACCTAACGACAAATGGGGGAAAGACCTGGAATGACGTGACGCCGCCCGCGATTTCGGCGTGGCAGAAAATTTCGATCATCGACGCGGGCCACTTCGACGCCAACACCGCTTACGCCGCGGTGAACACACTCCGGCTCGATGATGTGCGCCCGCATATTTATCGGACCCATGATGGCGGCAAGACATGGACGGAAATCGTGCATGGAATTTCTGAAGGTCAGACGGTAAACGTTGTCCGGGAAGATACTCGGCGCCAGGGATTGCTGTTCGCTGGAACGGAACGCGCCGTCTATGTTTCGTTAGATGACGGTGATAACTGGGAACCATTGCGACTCAACATGCCGGCCACGTCCATTCGTGATCTTATTATTAAGGACGACGATCTGGCCGTCGCCACCCACGGACGGGGCTTTTGGATCCTGGATAACATCACGCCGCTTCGGCAGCTAATGAGGGACCAACGCAACACCGTTCTTTTCAAACCACAGACGGCGCTTCGCATTCGCTGGAGTCTTAACACGGACACGCCGCTTCCGCCGGATGAACCTGCCGGCGAGAATCCGCCCGACGGCGCGATGATCGATTATTTCCTGGCAGAAGATTCGCCGGTCACGCTTGAGATCAAAGATAACAAAGGAAATCTAGTTCGGCGTTATTCCAGCACCGGACGCACCAGTGCTCCCCGATTCTAAGAAGTTAAGAATTCCCGACTATTGGATCCGTCCGCCACGGTCGCTTTCAACACAACGCGGGTTGCATCGATTTCTCTGGGACATGCATTACACGCCACTCCCTGGCGGTTGAACCGGAGTATCCAATGTCTGCGGTTAATCGCGACACACCGCCTTCGCCGACTTCGCCGCTGGGTCGTGCCCGGAGAATATACCGTTGTCCTGACGGCTCGGCGGCAAGAGCTACACCCAACCGTTGACTGTCAAAATGGATCCGCGGGTGAAAATGTCGCGGGCTGAATTGGAGGAGCAAGCTGACTTTGTCGCAGCAACTCTGCCGACGTGCGGGCCGGTCTCGCAGCCAATCGGAAAAATCTTTGACTCGTTAGTCGAGCAGTTGACCAAATTAAGGGATCAGTCGCTCCCGAAAAACGTCGAGGAAAGACTGAATGCGCTGAACAGCAAAGTTAAAGGAGCTGGGACCTCCCAACCCGCGACCGGATGCGACTCCTTCTCTGCACGCTCTGGATTCGGCCAGGATTTGTTCAGGAAATTCAAGGCGTCGACGCCGCCGCCCACCGATCGCGTCAAAGCAGCGGTAAACGATGTCCGGGCCCAGGCAACCGAGCTCACGAAACGTTGGAAAGAAATCGTCGAGCAAGAAATGCCTGCGCTCGACCAGGAATTGCAAGCTGCCGGTCTCCCGCGGCTCAGCCTCGCGAAGTAAGTGCTGCACTCTGTTCTAAGATCACTAGCCTCCGATTTCTCGTCAGATTCCGAAGATCGTGGTAAAGAAATCGCATGTCGTCCGAAGCCGATGTGAAGTTCGAAATCGGGCACGTTCTCTTCATCGACATCGTGGGTTATTCCAAGCTGCTCATACACGAGCAGAGCGAGCGGTTGCAAAGATTGCGGGAGATCGCGCGCGCGACGGAGCAATTCCGCGCGGCCGAAGCAGAAGGCAAATTGTTGCGTTTGCCGACCGGCGATGGCGGCGCGCTCGTTTTCGCGATAGCCCGGAAGCGCCGGTCGCCTGCGCGCTGGAGATCAGCAAGGCGTTAAAGAATCATCCTGACCTCCGCGTCCGGATGGGAATCCACAGCGGGCCAGTAAAGGAGGTCACAGACTTAAATGAACAAGCCAACATCGCCGGAGCCGGTATTAACATGCGCCCAACGCGTGATGGATTGCGGCGATGCCGGACATATTCTGGTGTCCAAACGCGTCGCCGACGACCTCGAACAATATGGGCGGTGGCGGCCGCTCCTGCACGATTTGGGAATTTGCGAAGTAAAACACGGCGCAACGCTCGGCATCGTTAATCTCTACTCGGATGACGCCGGCAATCCAGAGACGCCGAAAAAGTTTAAAGCAGAAAAAGTGCGCGAGAAAGAAGTCGAGACCGAGCGCGCCGATTTCGCGCAAATCGATTGCGGTCCTGCCGTTTGAAAATCTCAGCGAAGATAAAGCGAACGCTTATTTTGCCGATGGTATTCAGGAGGAAATCCTGACCAGACTTTCGCGGATCGGCGATCTGAAGGTCATCTCGCGGACCTCGACGCAGCGTTTCAAGAATTCACCGGATAACATTTCGCAGATCGCCAGCCAGCTCGGTGTTGCGAATATTGCTCGAAGGCTCGGTGCGCAAAGCCGGCAATCGGGTGCGAGTCCATGTCCAGCTCATCGATGCCGGGAACGACGCGCATCTTTGGGCGGAGCGCTACGATCGCGAGTTGGACGATATTTTCGCCGTCGAAAGCGATATCGCGGCCAACATCGCCGAGGCCTTGCAGGCTCGACTGAGCGGCGCGGAACGACGGGCGATTTTGGCGCAACCGACAACCAACCTCGAGGCGCACGAACTGTATTTAAGAGGGCGTCATCTTTGGCAGAATTTTTACGCGCCCGGTTACGAAAAATTCGGTGATTATTTTCAAAGGGCAGTGGAACTCGACCCATCTTACGCCCTGGCTTACGCAGGTCTCGGTCTTTACTATTCATTTGGGGCATGCAACGGCATCCTCCCCGCCGGATGTTTGGCCAGAGGCGGAAACTGCCATCAACAAAGCCCTGGCGTTGGATGAGACGCTGGGTGAAGCAATCAACGCCCGCGCGGGGGTCGAGCTCTATTATAAGAGAAACTGGCCTGCAGCTGAACGCGCATTTCATCGCGGCGCGGAATTGAATCCGAACTTTGCCGACATCCGGCATCACTACGGACTTTGCCTGGTCTTATTTGGACGCGGAGATGAAGCGCTCCGGCAAGTTGAGCACGCCAACCAGCTCGACCCATTCTTTCCTGGCCTGAAGCTTCACACGGGAAGAATTTACTTTTTCCTGCGCAACTCACGATCGCGCCCGAAGCCAGTTCGCCAAACTGGTGGAGCTGCATCCTGGCGTGCCGCGGCGCACGAATGATTTCGGTGATGCCTGCCAAATGAGCGGAATGTTGGCCGAGGCGATCATTCAATGGCGCGCAGCGTTGTCCTTGAGCGGTGAACCCGAACAGGCGCGGGTTGTCGAGGAAACGTTCGCCGCATCGGGATTCGACGCCGCCGGTGCGCGCATTGGCGCGAAAGCAATTGGAACGCTTACAGAGAAAAACCGCGCACGGTCAGCATGTTCCCGCTTATCACTACATGATGGCTTCGTACGCGACTCGGCGATACCGAACAGGCATTTTCCGGATGGATGAAAAACGGTGGAGGAACCTGGTTGGTTCGCGCCTGGCAACAGGGTGACAATCGCTGCTCGGTCCGCTGCGTAGCGATCCGCGTTGTTGAAGCGCTTCTTTCGCAAGTTTTTCGGAGAACCGATGAGATGGAGGGCGGAGCTCCCCGCAACGCCGCTTACGATGCGTGGGATGCCAATGACGCTGCCCGGGCTCGCTGGGATCGTTCCACTCGCGGCAGGACCAGTCGCCTGACCCTCTCCAAAAAATAACGTCGTTGTTGCCTTTTCACGGCAGGAAAATTCGCCGCCGACCTGGGCCGCAAATTGTTTTCCACGGCTGCTCGCAAGCGCGGTCATGGGCTGCGTGCTACTAGGATTTGTGGCGAGAGTCACGAGAGACGGAACCATACGCCGTGGCTCAATCGATCCGTAGCAAAATACGTAGCAATGGGCGTTCGCCTATCGAAACAGCGTCGTTCCTGTAGCCAGATGCTCTATCCAGTTGAGCTACGGGCCGCCCGTAAAGAAGAGCCGCTAATTTGCGGAGGAACGGCAGAGCGTCAACCTGTGCTGCGCTGAACTGCGAATTGACGCGAAAACAGCTGAAACAGTTTGTAGAAACATTTTCCGACACGGAGTTTGTCGGGCGCGGAACTACAAGCCGGGTTATCCGGTAAATTTCTGTAGGATCGACTTCGAAGTGAGATACGTTTTCAATTTGGAGAACCACCTATGAATTCAACGCCATCGCAAAAATCAACAAACAAAGACAACCATCAAATCAGCCGCCGAAGCTTTATTGGAACCACCGCCGCCGGTGGCGCCGCATTGCTCACCGGTGGTCTGGCATCGCCTTTTCGAAGACAGCGCAAGCGCCAGGACGAATTTTCCGTTCGTCGAAATGAGTATCACGCAATTGCAGGCGGCGATGGCGGCCGGGCAACTGAGCGCAAAGGATCTGGTCCAGAGGTTATCTGAATCGCATCCAGCAGCTGAATCCGACGCTGCACGCGGTGATCGAAACGAACACCAATGCGATCGCGATTGCAGCCGGTCTCGATAACGAGCGCAAAGCCGGTCACGTCCGCGGACCGCTGCATGGAATTCCGCTGCTGGTCAAAGACAACATCGCGACGAACGACAACATGCAGACCACGGCGGGCTCGCTGGCGCTTTACGGCAGCAACGTTCCCGCCGACGCGCCGCTGATTCAAGACTGCGCGCTGCCGGAGCGCATCATTCTTGGCAAGTCGAATCTCGGCGAGTGGGCGAACTTCCGCGGGATTCGACAATGTCTATCCTCTAGCCGTCGGCTGGAGCGCGCGCGGCGGGGACACAAAGAATGCCTACGACCTGAGCTACACGTCATGGGGTTCGAGCTCCGGCTCGGGTGCCGGCCGCCGCAGCGAGTCTGTGCGCGGCGGCGGTTGGCACCGAAACCGACGGTTCGATCACGGGTCCGTCCGCGGTTGAAAACATCTTTGGCCTGAAGCCGACGCTCGGGACTCATCTCGCAGGACGGAATCGTTCCGATCAGTCATCAACAGGACACCGCTGGTCCGATGGCGCGGAGCGTGACCGACGTCGCGATTCTGCTCGGCATCATGCAAACGCCGTTCGGCGCCGTTGCCGGGCAGCCGCTGCCGAAGTGATTACACGCAATTTCTGCAACGCGGTTCGCTGCAATGGTAAACGGATCGGGCGCGACGTTCGCTTTTTCGATTACAACTACTTCGGCAGCGGCATTCCGGGCGACGAAGAGAGCGTCGCCTTCGCGCAATCACGCGTTGCCGATGTCATGCACAGCCTTGGCGCGACGATTGTCGACACCGACACCGGCGACGTGTTCGCTTACACTGGACGACGAGTTCACCGCGTTGCTGTTCGAGTTCAAAGTGCAAATCGCGCAATATTTGCAAACGTTAGCGCCACACCAACCTTTGCGCACGCTGGCGGACTTGATCGCGTTCGACAATTCACGCTGCGTCCAGGAGCTCGTTTACTACGGCCAGGAAGTCTTCGAAGCTGCCGAAATGACGAGCGGTGACTTGACCGATCCGGTTTACGTCGCTGCGCGAAACCATGCGACCGGCACAGCTCGCGCCGGGAATCGACGGCGCAATGGCGCGCGACAATCTGGATGCGATCGTTGCGCCGCACCTGACCAATTCGACCGGGTCCCGCGGTGGCCGGTTATCCGAATTTTCGATGCCGGTCGGCATTCGAACCTCCGGCAGACCCGCGGGGATGCTGATGTACAGCACGTTCCTGCACGAGCCGCAGCTGCTCGCGATGGCCTACGATCTCGAGCAAGCGCTGAACCGCGCGGCAGCAACCGCAATTCCTCGACTCGATCATTCCGATTCCGAACGCGGATCTGTGCAACAAGCCGCAGCCGCAAGGCAAGGCGCACCTCCCGCACGGGCGGATCTAAGATCGACATAATCAAGCTTGAGCGCGCGAGCAGATTGATCACTCTGCTCGCGTGACTGTTTTCTTGGTGGCGGCTTTGCTGCGAAATATCTCCACGGCGGCGGCAATTTTTCAGTGCCACTGCAATGGATGCTTGGTCTGCGCCGATTGAAGCTGGATGCGTTCTGGCTCGAACATTTGCCGAGCGAAGGAAACACGCGCGACGACGAGCGCAAAATCGACAACTTCCGACGACAACTGCGCGCGCACGGACTCGGCGGCCGGTATTGTTTGCTTTATCACAAAACACCGGACGGCGTGCACGATCTCGACGCGATTCGCTGTATCGGAATGTCGAAACGCGAACTGCTCGATCGACTCGCCGTCCCGAATATCCAGGGCACAACGCCTCACTCCGCCGCATCATCCTTTCTCAAAGAAGGAAGCCGCGAAGAAGAAGCCGCATAATATGTAAGCTAACGCTTAGTTATCGGTTACCTGTTATCGGTTACTAGGTGTCTATTAATCGTTAGCTGTTCTCCGCTTTCAATCGCACTGACGATTAGTTCCTGTAGAGGCAGACGTGTCGGCTGCATGCGCACGTAAGAACCTCGTCTTTTGGCAGCGATGGGCGATCTAGACGCTCGCGTCGTTACGGCGACAGTAACGATCGATTGATATCGTCGAGCTTTGTGCAACCGCACAACAGCATGGCTTCATCCAGCTCACGCCGGAGAATTTCCAAAACGTTGGTCGCGCCTTGCTCGCCGCCAACGCACAGGCCCCATAAAATTGGTCTGCCGATCAGCACTGCCCGCGCGCCGAGCGCAATCGCTTTCAGGACATCGCTGCCGCGACGAATCCCACCATCGACATAGACCTCGCAAAGATCACCCACGGCATCGGCCACAGCTGGCAAAACTTCGCAGGTCGCAGGCGCAGTATCGAGTTGTCGCCCGCCATGATTCGAAACCACCACCGCTTTCGCGCCATGCTCGGCCGCACGGCGCGCATCGTCGCCGCGGCAGACACCTTTCACTACTATTGGCAATCGCGTGCATCCGCCCAACCAATCAAGATCTTCAAACTTGAGGTCGCTCTTGAAGTTTTCTCGCACATAAGCGGCCAGACCAGAGCCTGTCACTTTTGGAAAATTGCCTTTGCCCAACGGCGCCAGATTTTCCACGGCCAGATCATCCGGCAGTCGAAAGCTGTTGCGCACATCGCGTTCGCGTGTCCCCAGACCGGGTGTGTCAACCGTCACGACGATTGCTTCCGCTCCGGCCGCTTCCGCTCGTCGCACCAGTTCATCGGTGATCCCACGGTCCTTGTAGATGTAGAGCTGAAACCAGCGCGGACTCGCCGCCTGCGGAAGAACCGACTCCATTGCGGTGTTCGAGAACGAACTGAGAATGAACAAGGTCCTCGCCGCCTTGGCCGCGTTTGCCGTCGCGATCTCGCCCGCCGCGCACGCGAGTTTCTGAAACGCCGTTGGCGCAACCCCAATTGGCAGGAAGATCGGTTGACCCAAAACCGTGGTGCCAAGATCGCGCGTCCCAACTCCGGCGAGGACGTGATAGTAAAGCTTCAGCCGTTCCCAGCCCGCGCGTGTTCTCGCGCAGCGTAATTTCATCCAATGCTCCACCTTCATAATAGTCCAAAACGCCCTTTGGCAATTTAGCGCGAGCCGCACGGTGATAGTCGTGAACACTGAGCAATGATTGTGAATCCACGAGTTACGTTAACCCATTTCCTGGCGGACGCCTGAGCTTCGACCCGCTGGCTCGCTACATTTTGTATTCTCCCGAAACCTGAACCGGGCACGCCTCTTCCGTGAAATCTAAAACTTAAAGCTTAAAATTTTTTGTTTATGGAGATAAGACCCAATTGAATGAAGAATTTCTTCGCCGAACTGAAGCGGCGCAACGTTCACAAGGCTGCGATCGTCTATGTGGTAATCGCGTGGCTACTGATTCAGGTAGCATTCATTCCAGTGTTTGAAGTAGCCGAGCTGGGCGATCAAAACCTTGATCGTGTTACTTGTCCTCGGTTTGTCGCGGTGGTATTTATTTCCTGGGCCTTCGAAGCAACACCTGAAGGGATGAAACGTGCCGAGGAGCTTTCGCCGAATGAGGTTCTCCCCGCTGGGTCGTAAGAAATTTGCCATCTTCATCATCACTACGGCGCTGCTCGCCGCGGGTCTGCTGGTGTTCGACCTTCTACAAAGGAAACCACCGACGCTCCCGCCGGCTACGACAACGGACCATTAATCGCGAATCCCGACTAATTATCCGTTATCAGGTCTCCGTGGTCCGTAGTCCGTGGTCCGGCGCCGCTGTGCTTCTACCTCGCGGCGCTTTTCGCCTGTGCCACATATTGCCGCACCTGGGCGGGGTCGGCGCCTTTCACCGTGCCAACGAGTTCTCCTTTGCGGCCATAAATCTCCACCCGCGGAATAGTGCTAACATGATATTGTGTCGCCACCGGCGATGCCCAGTTGACGATGTCGATCTTGCGCACCGCGATCTCCGGATCGCTTTGAGCCAATTGCTGAATTGTCGGTTCCACTGCCTTGCACGGCCCGCACCAGTCCGCATAGAAGTCCACAATGGTCACGTTCCCAAGCGCGAGATGTTTGCTGATGTCGATTTGTTGGCCATGCGAGATCACTTCGATACTCTGACCGCGATCGGCCACGAATTCAGCCTGCTCGACAAAGATCCGCTGGAAATGTGCGTGTTGCCACTCGGCTGCACTACCACGAACCCGCCGTTTTCGAATGCCGCGACCTTCCCCTCCTGCGCCCCGTTAGTTCGCGTCACCAGCTTGGACGGGGATCTCCCCGGATCGAACTGGATGCGCTTGACGCTGTTCGCTGGGTAACTGGCGTTTTTCCCATCATCAGTTCGGACTTCAAAAGCATGATTCCGATATTTTGTAACCGTCGCTTTAACTTCCTGGCCGGAGCTGAAGCTGAATCGTATCTGCGCGGCAAACGAGTGTGGCGGCAAAAATTAAACTGCCAAATACGCTCCACGAATTTCTAAGTCGATTCACCACACCACAGTGCCATTAGCCAAGGCGCGTGCAACGGCGCGCGGTCGACTCCGCCCTCGCCGCCCTGGCAGCGACTGATAACTGCTTCGGCTTTTCCTCCGCGCAATCGCGAAGGATTTCTTCGGCTGCGGGTGTTAATTGATCGAGGATTTGTTGCGAATCAGCGTCCATTCGGATCCAGATGTAATCCGAACTATTACCTGCCTTTTCACGGGGCAGAATATTCCGGCATCACCGCTTCCTTGCGAATGACGGCGCTGACCTTCAACGACAGTCTTATAACTACGCCACATGACTTTCCTGTCCTTGACCATGAATGCGGAGCTTTACGCGATCAGCTTTTCAGCGTCTGAATTACGTGTTCGGCGTCTCCATTTGTTGTCGCGAGAACCAAATGTTGTCGCTCGACGGTCTCAATGTAAACACGCGTCGCGGCGGGAAGTTCGTGCCAGATGCGCCAGGCGACCAGCCCGCCGATGAGCGCGAACGGCATGAGGAAAATCGGCCACCATTGCCAGCTGTGATGCGTCACGAGATAGCCGACGCCGATCGATTGCACGCCGCTCCCGAGATAAACGAATCCATCCACAATTCCCGACGCAGGTGGCAGTGGCCTTTACGTCCACCGAAATCCGCCAGCCGCCGTCCCCGACATTAATGAATGCACACCGGTAACCGCCGCCACGATCGAGCAGCGCTGCGACCCACGACAAACGGAAACGAAAAAAGATTCATCGCCATCACTGCGGTCATCATGAGCATGAACGCACAGAAAATCACCGCCGGGCGGTCCGCGACGCGATTGGAAGAATTTGTCGGAGATCAAACCACCGGCGAATCCGCCGACGATCCCGAAGACGCACAGCAACAAGTCCCCAGTTTGCCAGGATGACTTCGGCTCCCGGTTGTTTCACGTCGTGCCCAAAGATCGTATAGCCACTGCATGATCCCGTTGCGCAGGACGCCGGCGTGTCAGCTCGACGAAAGCGAACATCAGCGATCAGCGGATTGCAGGAAAACCATCTTCAAGCAGATCGAGCGCGCTGTATTCCTCGTGCATGTGACCGGAGGAAGCGTCGTGCGTATCGAGATGCGGAAAACCGGCGTGCTCCGGCGTATCTCGATCAGCCAGATATCGAGCAACGCCCACACCGATCAGGATCGCTGCCGGAACAAAGAACGACCGCCCAGGTTGCGTCGATCGTCAGGCCGGCCGGGACGAAAATCGCGCGCAGCAAACGTTCCACTGCGCTCGTGGGCATTGGGCGCATTGAGTCTTCGTCATGTCGATGATCGCCTGGCCCCAATCGAACGCGAAATAAACGCCGAACGAAATCAGCGTTCCGAAAATCGCGCCGAAGACACCGCGTTCGCGCACATGAAACCAGTGTGCCTTCACCTTGATGATCGAGACCGCGCCGTAGCTTTGAAAATACATGTTGAGCGCGTAGGTCGACCGAAAAGATCCGAGCAACCGCACGTGCAATCGGTTCGTCAGGACCAGCCAGGTGATCGACACCGAGCGCGATATTCGCCGCCGCCGCCCCGAGCGCGGCGATGAGAATTCCCTTTTTCCCGCCGATTTTGTCGACCAGCGGACCGTTGATCAAAAACGAAAAGCGCGTAGGTGATGGTGCCGGCTGCGAAGATCAGGCCGAAATCTTCATTCGACATGAGCGAGCCGAGGCGCGTTCTTCGCGACCGTGAGATTGTAGCGTCCCATGTAAAGGAACGCGTAGGTCATCCCGAGCGGGAACCAGTTAATGAACCGCCGGCTCAAAAACCACGGCCCATGCTTGAGCGGGTTATTATAGAAATAAATCCCGACAACGAGCGCGAGACAGATGAAAACAATGCTCAGCGACATGCGACTGTTCGGAATTCTTCACCGAATCCAGCTCGCCACACACGCAAAATCTTCGCTACCGAAGACATCGGGGACCTCGCTCCAAACCTCAATCTGCAATGACCACGACCTACTGGAAGTCAAGAGACTTCGTTAAACGCGTCGCCATGATTAGCTCGCGCGTCTCGCAGAGACGACGATTACAGATCGCTTCAGCGCCTAATACTGTTCGCCTTCGTCTTTCTCCGACGGAACGACGCGGTCTTTGATGGCATAGGCGTGCATGGCAACGCCGACCCAATAGAAGACAGCGAGCCCAAGTCCGAACCCCGCGCTTGCGATCGCAGCAGGCCCGAGAATCCGAGCACAATTAAGGTGCCGATCGCAAAGAAGTCCGATGCCGCGGTAACCTTTGTAAACATGGCCGAGCCCGGAGACGATGCTGAGCAACGCGGCCATTGCGTCGCTCGCCGTGCCCTCCGCTGTCTGAACGGGGCCTTCCGTTTCCAATCGCATCGATCGCCAAGCCTGCGCGGTCTTTCGGCAGACGCTGGCCGCAATTCGGACAAAGCATCGTATCCGCGGTTTGAGTGGAAGGAGCGTCTGTGTATTCCATCAAAGCAAATAAGACTCACAAGAGTTGTGGCAGCGTCAAGCAAACTCGCTTCCAAAATTTCGGGCCTTGGCAAAGTCATGACATGGCCGCTCTGAGCGAGATCGTCGGTTATTGCGATTCCCAGTTGAGGCTTGGCGAAATTCAGGATTACGAGAATGCGCTCAACGGCCTGCAACTGGAGAATTCCGGCCAGGTAACGAAAATTGCGTCAGCGGTGGATTTCTCCAGCCGCGGATTGGAGGAATGCGCGAAGCGCGGCGCTAACCTGCTCATTGTTCATCACGGAATGTTTTGGCCGGGCCTGCGTCCCGTGACCAAAGCGTTGCGCCGGCAACTGGAACTCGCCTTTGAAAACAACATCGCGGTTTACAGTGCACATCTGCCGCTCGATCTCCATCCGCAGCTCGGCAATAACGCGCAGCTCGCTGCAGCACTCGGACTTAAATCGAATCAGCCGTTCTTCGAAGAAAAAGGTCAATTGATTGGCGTGAAGGCGCGCGTTTCGTTGCCGTGCGATGAACTTGATCGCAAATTGCAAAAAGCACTGAGTGGTCCCGTAAAAGCCTTCATGTTCGGTCCGAAGAAACTGGAACAATCGGGATCATTACCGGCGGCAAAGCGGAAAAGAAAGCAATACGTAACTG
>ERZ1370068.8130-contig-7009_pt1 | contig 70918 bp, 84 predicted proteins | sample MGYA00561227_ERZ1370068 | MGnify/ENA primary metagenome ERZ1370068 (study PRJEB38410, sample SAMEA6850437) | metagenome | study: Metagenomic assessment of the ecological functions of the soil: analysis of the soil microbiota associated with the...
TGTACTTCGTTCAGTTACGTATTGCTCGGGCGATGAAATGTTGCCGCCTGCCACCAGACGGGCCCGATGACGAAGGTCTCCCCGCTCGATCAACCGGGGGCGCTCGGTAGAAGTACAGGGCGAGGTTGCAGCAGCCCAGCGGATTCGGAGATTTCAGGAGGAGGCGCCACCTCGAATTCGATGGACTTTTTTGAGGTTTTGTGTACAATCCGGCACTTTCACGAGGAAAGCTTGGCCCGCTCTCCCGCAGGGCCAACGCGTTTTACAGGGTTTGCTCCTGGTTCGCCGCGGTTCGCAAAAGCAGAATGCGGCGCTGCGTTCCCGCGTCAGCCCGGTGGGCCGATTGGAGTCCACTTGCATCGGCCAACTGTACGTGCGAACCGCGTCTGGCAGGTGTGCTGCAGGGGCTTCCACGCAGGCGTGCATCAGGTCGTCTGGTGGCGCTCGGCATTTGAAATCCCGAACCCGTTTTCCGACTGAACAACCAATAACTTTCGCCCTGGAGGCAGCATGTTGAGATGACCCGCGTTTGGCCGTGTCGGCCGCGGTCCTGGTCGTTGCTGCAGCCTCAGCGGTTCTTCCGCATATTGCTCACGCGCAGGCGCAACCTGCCGCGCCTGCCGCCCCTGCGGCGCCGGCACCCGCAGCAGCCACGCCGGCACCCGCCGCGACCGCGCCGGCTGCCGCGCCTTGCGCCGACGACCGCAGGATCGCGCTCGACGATCTCATCTGACAGCAATACGGCCTGGAAGCGCTGTGGAAGGGCGGCGACATCGTCGCCAGGTCACGCTGGCATCCTCGTCATCATGTCGATGGGCAGCTGGTACATCATCATCACCAAGGTCTACGAGCAGTGCGAAGATGAACGCGCAGGCGCGCGCCGCGGACAAGTCATTCTGGAGCGCGCCGTCGGTGCCGCCAGGGCGCCGAAGGAGCTGAAGGAAGGCAGCCCCTACCGGTTCATTGCCGAATCCGGGCTCGAGGCGACGAGCAAGCACGTCGGCCTGCTCGGCAACGTCGACCTCAACGAATGGATCACGATGTCGATCCAGCGCGCGATCGACAACGTGCAGAGCCGCACGCAGGACGGCCTCGCGTTCCTCGCCACCGTCGGCTCGACGGCGCCGTTCGTCGGGCTGTTCGGCACGGTCTGGGGCATCTATCACGCGCTGACGGCGATCGGCATCGCCGGACAGGCGTCGATCGACAAGGTCGCCGGGCCCGTCGGCGAAGCGCTGATCATGACCGCGTTCGGTCTGGCGGTCGCGGTCCCCGCGGTGCTGGGCTACAACTGGCTCGATCCGCCGCAACAAGGCGGCGATGGACAGCGTCCGCGGCTTCGGCGCCGACCTGCACGCGGTGCTGCTGCAGCGCCCGAGAAGCGGCGCCGGCGCAGGGCCTAAGCCATGTCGATGAACGTCGGCCCGTCCGGCGGCGACGAGGACGAGATCGTCTCGGCGATCAACACCACGCCGCTGGTCGACGTGATGCTGGTGCTGCTGATCATCTTCCTGATCACCATCCCGGTCGTCACGACGTCGATCCCGGTGCAGCTGCCGAAGGAACGCAACGAGATTCGCGAGACCAAGCCGGAGAACATCGTGCTTTCGGTCGACAGCAACGGGCCGCATCTACTGGAACGACCTGCAGCATCGCCAACACGGCCGCGCTGATCGACCGGCTGAAGAAGGTCGCCGGTGCTCACGCCGCAGCCCGAAGTGCAGATCCGCGGCGACGGCGGCGCGCAGTACGAGTCGGTCGGCCGGATCATCTACGCCGTGCCAGCGGGCCGGGCATCGCGAAGGTCGGCTTCATCACCGAGCCGCCGGTTCGCGGCTAGGCTGAGCGTCGCCGAACAATTCTATCGAGGAACGCGTCATGGCAATGAACGTAGGCTCGGGCAGGCGGCTCGAGCGATCCGGAAGTGATGATGGACATCAACACCACGCCGCTGATCGACGTGATGCTGGTGCTCGCTGGTCATGCTCATCATCACGATTCCGATCCAGCTGCACTCGGTCAACCTCAACATGCCGACCGGCAATCCGCCGCCGCCGCTGGTGCTGCCCGAAGTCGTCAAGATCGATATCGACCGACGTCGGCGCGGTGTACTGGAACGGCGAGGTCGTGCCCGACCGCGCAACGCTCGAAGAAAAGCTCAAGGCAGCGTCGGCCCAGGCCGTCCAGCCGGAGCTGCACCTTCGTCCGGACAAGAGCGCCAAGTACGCGGTCGTCGCCGCGGTCATGGCATCGGCGCAGCGGCTGGGACTGACCAAGATCGGCATCGTCGGCAGCGAGCAGTTCATCGAGAGTAGCCGGCGGCGGAACGCCGGCGGGCGACTGGAGTCAAAACGAAATGGATTTCGCACGGCAGCAGAGAGACCCGACCCGGCATGTGATCGGGATCGCGTTCGTCGTTCTGATCCACGCGATCGTCATCTATGCGCTGGTGACGGGACTCGCGCGCAAGGCCGTCGAGGTGATCAAGAAGCCGCTCACGCGCGACGATCATCGAAGAGATCAAGCTCGCCGCCGCCGCCGCCGCCACCGCCGCCGAAGAAGATCGTCGAGCCGCCGAAGGCCCAGCACGACCTACGTTCCGCCGCCCGACGTGCCGGTCCCGACGACGACTACGGAGCCGGTCATCACGTCGGTCGACTCCGACCTCGCCGCCAGAACCGGTCGTGATTGCTCCGCCTGCCGCCGCCGGTCGTGGAGGCGCCTCCGCCGCCCAAGCCGGCGATCCGTCGCGGCACGTTCCGATCGAGCGCGTCGAGCCCGATCTACCCGCGCGAGGCGATCAGGCGACAACATCTCGAGGCGGCAAGGTCGTGGCGCGCCTGCAGGTCGACGAGAAAGGCCTGGTCACCAGCGTGACCATCGTCGAAGCGAATCCGCGGCGCGTGTTCGACCGCGAGGTCATACAGGCGCTGTCGCAATGGAAGTTTCAGCCCGAAGGGGATCGCTGCATCGCGCGAGATCGAAATCACCTTCGTGCTGAATTAGCGCACGCGCCAGACGCCGGAATGCGCCGCGAGGATCTGCACACGTGAACAGCCGCCTGGCATGTTGCCGGCTCAGGCGCATTCTGTCGATCTGCGGCTAAGCTCGGTCAGGCTAGTCCGAGCGGATCGCGTAAACCAGCGTGCTCCAGGCGATGCCGCCGAACAGGACGAGCGCCGCGGCGATATCGGGCAGGCCCAGGCGATGCCCGGTGAATACCGCCACCGCGCCGCGAAATAGATCCTCGAACACTCCGGGCAGCGCAACCATTGCCGCGCCGACGGACAACACCCAGAGCAAGGCAACCGCCGGACGCCGCCACGCCGGCAGCGTCGCCGCTTCGGGCAGTTTCGCCATGACGCTCTGGGTAAAGCCATCGTCGGCGATGTAATCGTCGCGGTGGATGCGCCCTGCGTCGCGCAGCAGGTCATCCAGCCAATCGTCGCCGGCGTCGATTTCGGGTTGTGGGGTGACAGATGAGGGTCATGATTCCGGAGCCCAGGCGCCAAGTCGCGCCTTCATTTTTTGCTTCGCCCGCAGCACGTGGGTCTTGACGGTGCCGACCGGACATCCAAGCACCTCGGCGGCTTCCTCGTGCGACAGGTCGTTATGATAGCACTGCACGATCGCCGCCCTTTCGGCATCCGACAGGATACTCATGGCGCGCTCGAGGTCGATCCTGAGCGCGGCCTGGCGCGCGGGCTGGTTCCTTTCCGCGTAGCCGACGGGTGAGAGCGCATCCACGTCCATGTCCTCGGGCATCGGCAGCTCCTTCATCTTGCGCGCGTCGGCCAGAAAGACGTTGTAGGCGATGCGATAGAGCCAGGTCGAGAATTTCGCGTCCTGCCGAAACGATTTCAAGTTTCGATACGCCAGCAAGAATGCCTCCTGTGCCAAGATCGTCCGCCAGCGCCGCGTTGCCGCCGGCCAGCTTGCGCAGCGTCGCGCGAACCGAGGACTGATGACGGCGCACCAGCTCGCTGAACGCGTGGCGATCGTCGCTGACGACGATGCGGGCGATGAGCTGGGTGTCGCTGACCGGCGGTGGCGACATGAACGTCGTCTGCCGTCGTACCCGTGTTCCGCTTAGCTCTTGCCAACATCTACGCCGACGTTAGCGCCGGTCTCGTGGCGCTTCAAATGCCGGTCCTCGAACCACCACAGCACGATGTAGCCGATGCCGAGGAACATCAGTACCAGCCCGACCCAGCTCGCCGAGCCGTGCTCGACCATCCAGTAAAAAATAAAGGCCAATCCAATCGCCGACAGGATGACGCCCTTGCGCAGGTCCGACCAGACCCGCGCGACGGCGCGAGACGACCGCTTGCTGGTACACCGGAGCCGCCGACGATGCCGCCAACGGCGCCGCGGTCGACGCGACTGCTGCCTCCGGCGTGACGCCGGACATGACCGCGTCGGTGGCTTGAGCGGGCGCTATCGCGCCTCTTTCCGCGAGCTGGAGCACGGCCTCGTTTTGCAGCCGCGTCTTGCGCAGCTTGTACCAGATGATGCCGATAAGCAGGAAGACGGGCGTGAGCAGAATCGAGCCCGCCACCAGGAACGCGAGACCGACGACCCACGGCGCGGTGTGCAGGGCTTCGTTGAACGATTCGAAATCGTCGTCGCCGATCCGGACGCGGGGCTCCGCGTGGCGGCCTCGCTTGCGCTCGGTTGAATCCGGCTTGGCCTCGGTTGTGTCCGCCTCGGCCGTCGCTGCCGGCGGCGTGACAGTCGCTGTCGGGTCGGCGGCAGCCTTGGACGGCGCCTCGACCACCGCCTTGGCCTTGTCGTCCGCTGCGGCGGTCGCGACCGTGGCCAGACTGCATCCGATCGCCATTGCGGCGGCGAAAAGCAATGCGCGCGGTACGCTATCCAGGGTACCGGATTGCCTGTCGCGCCGATGGCTGGGGGTGCATGCGTTTCTCCCGGATTATGGTTGTCTTGAGGACTTAGATGAAGCGAAGGCACGACCCGGATTCAGCTTCTTTCGATCGGCCGGAGGGCCCGAATGCCCATGCTATCATTGCCTTGAGGCGACCGCCCCTCACGAATCGCGGGCGCTGCCCGGCGTCCAACCTCCCCGAGCCGCCCCAACCCTTGACCACGTCCATCCCGCGATTTCTGGCCGCCCTGGGTCTGATCACGATGGCCCTTGCCGCAGCGCTTGCGGCACCCGTCGGCCAGGCGGCGGAGGACATGGTGACCCTCAACTTCGTCAACGCCGACATCGACGCGGTGGTCAAGGCCGTGGCCGAGATGACCGGGCGCAACTTCATCCTCGATCCGAAGGTTAAGGGCGTCGTCAACATCGTTTCCGCGCGGCCCGTCCCGCGCAGCCTCGTCTATCCGACGCTGCTTTCGGCGCTGCGCCTGCAGGGCTTTGCCGCAGTCGAGGGCGACGGCATCACCAAGATCGTGCCGGAGGCCGACGCCAAGCAGCAGGGCTCGACAGTGGTCATGGGCGGAAGGGGGAGGCGTCGGCGCGGGCGGCGACCGGCTGGTCACCGAAGTGTTCGCGCTGAAGTACGAGTCGGCCGTGCAACTGGTCAACGTCCTGCGGCCGCTGATCACGCCGAACAATGCCATCGCCGCCGTGCCCACCGGCAACGCGCTGGTCATCACCGATTACGCCGAGAACCTGAAGCGCATCGAAAGATCGTCGCCTCGCTCGACGTCCCGCCGGCGGGCGAGGCGATCATGGTGCCGATTCGCTATGCCTCGGCGCTGGACATGGTTCAGATCATGGGGCGGCTGCTGGTCGACACGCCCGGCGCCGCGGGCCTGGGCCCGACATCGCAGCAGCGGGTGACCCTGGTCGCGCGATCCGCGCTCGAACAGCGTGCTGATTCGCGGTGAAAATGCGTCGCGCGTGGCCCGCGCCCGCGCGCTGATCGAGCAGCTCGACACGCCGGGACGCGTCGGCGGAAATATTTTCATCATCTATCTCAAGAACGCCGACGCGGTGCGCGTCGCACGAACGCTGCGCGCGCTGTTTTCGGGCGGCAGCGAGCCGACCGCCGAGTCCGCTGCGCCAGCGACGCTTCCCGGCCTGGGGACAGCCGATCACCGCCGGGACACCCGCGTCCGCAGCTCCGCCGCTGACCCGGCAAGCGTGGCGCCGAGCACGCCCGCATTCAACGCCGGCGGCGCGACCATCCAGGCCGATTCCGCGAACAACGCGCTGATCGTGATGGCGCCGGAGCCGATCTACAACAACATCCGCGCGATCGTCGAAAAACTCGACGTGCGGCGAGCGCAGATCTATGTCGAGGCACTGGTTGTCGAGGTCACCGCCGACAAGGCGGCCGAGTTCGGCATCCAGTGGAACCTCCTCGATCCCGAACCGCTTGAACAACAATCAGACGCAGATCGGCGGCGGCACCAACTTCACGCAACGCGCGGCAGCGGCAGCAACATTCTCGATGCGCAGGTAAGCCTCGGCGCGCTGGGGCAGGGTCTCAACCTCGGCGTCATTCGCGGTACGATCAACATCCCGGGCCTCGGCACCATCACCAATCTGGCGCTGCTCGCCCGTGCGCTCGAAACCGACGCCAACACCAACATCCTGTCGACGCCGAACCTGCTCACGCTCGACAACGAGGAAGCAAAGATCGTCGTCGGGCAGAACGTGCCTTTATCACCGGGCAGTACGCGGTAACCGGCTCGGCGACGACGCCGACGCCGTTTCAGACCATCGAGCGCAAGGACGTCGGCTTGACGCTGCGGGTCAAGCCGCAGATCACCGAGGGCGGGACGGTGCGCATGACGATCTACGAGGAAGTCTCGCGCATCCAGGATACGACCAACGCCGCCGGCATCATCACCAGCAAGCGCTCGCTCGAATCGACCGTCGCGGTGGACGACGGCCAGATCATCGTCCTCGGCGGCTTGATCGAGGACAGCTTCACCGATGGATCGAACCGGGTGCCGCTGGTCGGCGACCTGCCGGTGCTGGGTGCGCTGTTTCGTTACGACAAACGGAATCGCGTCAAGACCAACCTCATGGTGTTTCTGAAGCCGACGGTGATTCGTACTGCCGGTGCCGGGGCCGCGCTGACGAGCGACCGCTATGACTACCTGATGGGTGAACAGCGACGTCTGCGGCCCGACAGAGCGGCTTGTTCTGGCCGGATACCACGGTGCCGGAACTGCCGCTGTTGCCGAATGCGTGCGCCAACTGCGCCGCCGACCGGCTTGCCATCATCGCCGGCTCCTACACCTCGGGGCCGTTGCCTCGTCGCCGGCCGCTGTAGCGTGTTTCCCGGGCCACATATTTCTCGATAACGATGGCGATGCCTGAATCGAGCTTCGCATCGGACGCGGCTTCCCCGGCCGCCGCCGCTCCGCGCGTTTCCTACGCGTTCGCACGCACCCACGGCGTCTTTCCGTTGCGCGACGAAGGAGACGCGGTGCTGGTGCGTCGCCCGCGACGATGCATCGGTCGAGGGCATCGCCGAGCTCAAGCGCGTGCTGCAGCGGCCGCTGAAAACGCTCAGGGTCAGCGCCGAGCGCTTCGCCGCCGAGCTGGCCACCGCATACAACCAGGCATCGGCGCCCGCGGCTCAGTTCAGCGAGGCTCAGTTCGGTGAGGATTTGTCGCGCGACGCGGACCTCGCGCGACTGCTGCAGGACATCCCCAAGGCAGAGGATCTGCTCGGATCGACGTCCGATGCGCCGGTGATCCGGATGATCAACGCGCTCCTGCTGCAGGCGTTGCGCGAGCGCGCATCCGACCTTCACTTCGAGCCCTACGAAACGCGCTCGGTCGTGCGTTTTCGCGTCGATGGCGTGCTGCGCGACATTATCGAGCCGCCGCGCGCGCTGCACGCGGCTCTGGTGTCGCGACTGAAAGTGATGGCGAGCCTGGACATCGCCGAGAAGCGCCTTCCGCAGGACGGGCGCATCGCGCTCAAGCTCGGTGACAAGAGCGTCGACGTGCGCGTGTCGACGCTGCCCACCGGGCCAGGTGAGCGCGTGGTGCTGCGCCTTCTCGACAAGGACTCGGCGCGGCTCGATCTGACCGCTCTCGGCATGAGCGACGACACGCTTATCGAGATCGACCGTCTCATCCGCGAGCCGCACGGCATCGTGCTGGTGACCGGGCCCACCGGCTCGGGCAAGACGACCACGCTCTATGCCGCGATGTCGCGGCTGCCCCGCGGCGCGCTCAACGTGATGACGGTCGAGGATCCGATCGAGTTCGCGCTCGACGGGGTGGGGCAGACACAGGTCAATCCGCGGATCGAGCTTACCTTCGCGCGTTCGCTGCGCTCGATCCTGCGCCAGGATCCGACATCATCATGATCGGAGAGATCCGCGATCTCGAAACGGCGCAGATCGCGGTTCAGGCGAGCCTCACCGGGCACCTCGTTCTGGCCACCTTGCACACCAACGATGCGGTCAGCGCCGTGACGCGCCTCGCCGACATGGGGTCGAGCCGTACCTGCTCGCGTCGTCGGTGCGTGGAGTCCTGGCGCAGCGTCTAGTGCGCTGCCTGTGTGCCGAATGCAGAGAGGCAACGACGCCCACCGCAGGCGAGTCGGGGATTCTCTCGGGCCTCGGTCTTCCGCCGACGCAGCGCCTGTACCGCCCGGTGGGCTGCGCATCGTGCAGCCAATCCGGATATCGCGGGCGCACCGGCATCTACGAGCTGGTGCTGGTCGACGAGGCCTTGAGCCGACTGATACACGATCGCGCCGGCGAGCCCTTGCTGCGCGCAGCGTGCGCGCACGCGCATGTGCGCACCTTGCGGGCGGATGGATCGCGGTGGCTGGCGGATGGCACGACCTCGCTTGCCGAGCTGCTTCGGGTTACCGGAGCAGCATCCTGAATCTTGGCCAAGTCGCCCAAATCGCACTTGCTGGAAGAATTGCGCGCGAAGGCCGAGTCGGTCAGCGCCAAGCGCGTCGAGCAACAAGAGCTCTCACGCGAGGTTGTCGAGCGTGTCGACAAGCGCCTGCACGCGGTCTTTCAGTATTTCGACGAGGCGTGCAAGCTGCTGCAAATCATAGCGCCGGCGATCGAACGCGACTTTACGCTGCCGCAGATCGTTCGCTATACCGGGATGAACTTCGATCGTGGCATGGTCATGTTTCGAAAACAACGCGTGCAGCAGCACGATGTCTTTGCGCACGTCGTGGTCTACTACACCTTGACCGGGCCGCCGCCGCCCCCGGTACGAGTCGCGATGCGCCGCTCGCCGGAGGTCGAACGCGTGCTGGTTGCCGCCAATATCGAGTTCACCAGCGAGACCGACTCCAGCGTGCGCGGGGAGCGACCAATAACGCGCTTCACGTTGCGGCCGGGCTGCGTTGCGAAGTTCGATTCGATCCCGATTTCGTCAACGACAGCATCATTGTCACTTTGCGCAACGTCGACCGGTTCGAGCCGGTCATACTCGACTTTACCCCCGCCGCGCTGGACACCGAAGCGCTCGACGATCTGGTGAACCTGATGCTCGGCAAGCCCAATCAATTTCTGCTTCGCGCGCCGTTACGCGGCTTCGGCCGCTAACAAAGCGAAAGCCGCGATGCCGTCCTTTCGTTACGAGGCCGTCGACTCCGCCGGTCGGTCGCGACGCGGGATCGTCGATGCGGCCACGTCACGCGCGGCGCGCGATCAGCTGCGCACCGACGGCTTGTTTCCGACGGCGATCGAAACCTCCGCAGGCGCCATCACCGCGCGCAGCGAAGCGACACGGCTGTCGCCCATGCTGTTGGCGCTTACGACGCGGCAGATGGCGACACTGGTCGCATCGGGAATGCCGCTCGACCAGGCGCTGACGGCCTTGGCCGAGCAAACGGACCATCCGGGTACGGCGCGTCTCCTGGAAGCGGTTCGCGATCAGGTCGCAGCTGGCGAGCCGCTGGCGGCCGCGATGTCGCGTTTTCCGCGAACCTTCTCCGATCTGTATCGGGGTCTCGTTGCCGTCGGCGCCGAGACCGGCCAGCTCGGCGAAGTCTTGTCCAGGCTCGCGGACTATCTCGAAGCCAGGCAGGTACTGCGACAGAAATTTACCCTCGCGCTCATCTATCCGGCGCTGATCACCATTATCGCGCTGGGCGTCATCACCACGCTCTTGCTCTACGTCGTGCCACAGATCGTCGCGGTCTATCAGCAGAGCCGGCAGACACTGCCATTCCTCACCCGGGCGCTGATCGCAAGCAGCGATTTTCTGCGTGCAACGGGATGGTACTGGCTGGGAGCGATCGCCCTGATCGTGATCGGCGTGGCGCTGCTACTGCGCCGCGAACAGTGGAAAGACCGCTGGCATGCGCTGCTGCTGCGCCTGCCGGTGGCCGGCAGAGTGCTTTCCGGATTGGATACGGCGCGCTTCGCCAGCACACTGTCGATTCTCACCGGCAGCGGCGCACCGCTTCTGCGCGCGCTCGACACCGCCGCCGGCGTGGTGTGGGCGCGTCCGATGCGCCGCGCGGCAGACGCCGTCGCCGCGCACGTGCGGGAAGGCGTGTCGTTGGCGCGTGCTCTTGCGAGCCAGCGCGTCTTTCCGCCGTTGCTCGTTCACCTGGTTGCGAATGGAGAGCAAAGCGGCCAGCTGCCGGCGATGCTCGATCGCGCGGCGCGCGAGCAGGAACAGGACGTCGAGCGACGACTGACCTGGCTCGCCGCGCTGGTACAGCCGCTGCTGATCGTTTTCATGGGCGCGATCGTGCTCGTCCTGGTGCTGGCGGTGATGCTGCCCATCGTGTCGATGAACCAGCTCATCCGCTAAGGGACGTCTGAACAAGTCTTTGCGAGCAAGCGGCTGCCGCGAATAGCCATGCTTGGAAATCAGCATTCGAGGACGCGGCGTGACTGCAACTGTGCGCGCGGTCTTCAGGGGCTTTCGAAACTGGGCCCCTGTGCTTCGGCGACGCGGGCGCGGCTCTCTGGTCGACGCGACCGTGTGGAAGAGAAAACCCATCGAGTCGGACGCGGTAACACCCGTCACGGCGCCGGAAAGCCGAGACGTCGACCGCGACCTGGCGCCTATCCTCGGCGAGTTTGCCTGGCACTCGCTGACCGCCGATGCGCGGCTGCTGCAGGTAAGCGAGGATCATTACCGCCTCGTCGCCGGCTTGTTGAACGACGCTGGCGCGCAGAGCGTCTCCAAGGCGCGCGTGCTCGAAATCGCGGCGTACGCGCACATCACCGGCTATATGCTGCGCGGGCGTCTCGGTGCACGGGCCGATCTGCTCGACATTTCGCCGAGCACGCTGCGTCTGGGTGCGCCGGCTGGCGCGCGAGCAGGGATTGGCGACCGATGGCACGACTCTGCGTTGCCGGCGACTTTCACGAGTTGCCCTACGAAGACGATCAGTTCGACGTCGTTCTATATCTGCTCGGCGCTGCACCACACGTGGCGCTGGCAGCGCGTGGTGTCGGAGATGCTGCGCGTGCTGGCTCCGGGTGGAATCCTGTTCCTCGAGAACGAGCCCTGCCGCAGGCACTTCTGCCACTATCGCTTTCGCGCCAACCGGCCGGAGCGGTTCGGAGATCTGGAGCGGGCATTGGATCGGCTGGGCATCCTGCGAACGGTCGCCGAGCCGTTTCCGAGCACGCGGCCCGAGACCCTGTTCGGCATGGTGGAGAACCAATCGATTCCGATAGCATCGCTGTGCGCGGCACTTGCTGCGAAATGTGCACCGCTAGCCATTACGGTCAACCCCGAGATCTGCATGGGGCCGCTCGAACACGAACTGATCGATCGGATAGGCGAGGGTGCAGACACCTGCGCCCGCTGGCTTACCTCGGAGCTTGCCGGTCGCGTGGAACAAGCGAACCGTGCGATAACCGAGGCGGACAAGGGCATGGGTTTCAGCCTGCCCACGCCGGACGAGATCGCGAAATTGTGCGGTTCCACGGTGAGGGCGCTGATCGAGCTGCCGGCGGATCGAGGTTCGGCCGACTTCCGGATCGGTATGGCCGAGATCTTCGGTGCATCGGTTCAAATGACGCTGCGCAAGAAGGGTGCGCGACGTGTCTTGCCCGGCGCGCGCCTTCGCCGGGACTTACCCGACGCAAGACGAGAGTCGTCTGCGCATTTCCGCCCAATGTTGCGCGTCTTCTCGACCCGGGCAGTGCGCTGCTCCCCGACATCCAATCGAGCCCGCTTTCGGTCCTCGAAGACACTTTTCCGGCGGGCGATTGGCATTATCCGCATTTCGCCGGATGGCCTGCGGGATCTCTCGCCGGCGACCGCGCGTCCCTCCTTTACGATCCCCGTCCTGAGGTCCGGACCGCTCCTCGTGGTCGTCCGTCTCTACGTCGCGGTCGAAGGATCGCCATTCCGCATCGCGCTCTGGGACGAAAGCGGCGAGCTGGCGGGATTCGACGCTTATCGCGCCGATTCCTTGCTGCTCTCACCGGTCGTGCAGTGCGCGGCCGATGCGTCACTGCTGCGTCTGTCGATTCGTACCTCCGGCCTCGGCGCTGCTGCCGGACAGGAGCTCACCGGAATGTTTACTCTGTCCTACGCGGGCGCGTTTCCGCTGTAAGCCGCGGCGCGTTTTCGCTCCTGCTCGCGCAGCGCCCATGCAACGTGTTCGCGCACGAGTGGCGACGGATCGCAGCGCCTCGCATCGAGCGCCGCGACAATGTCTTCTGCGTATTCGGCGTTGCCCAGCCCCACCGCGAGGTTGCGCAGCCAACGCTCGAAGCCGATGCGGCGAATCGCGCTGCCTTCCATGCGCACGTTGAAGTCGGACTCGCTCCACGCGAACAGCGCGGTCAGGTCGGCGTCGTCCAAGCCGTTCCGCACGTCGAAATCCTGCTCGTCGCTGGGCTGTGCGTACTTGTTCCACGGGCACGCGAGCTGGCAATCGTCGCAGCCATAGACGCGGTTTCCGATCAGCGGGCGAAGACTCTCCGGAATGCTTCCCTTGAGTTCGATGGTCAGGTACGAAATGCAGCGTCGTGCGTCGAGCTCGTACGGGGCCACGATCGCTCCCGTCGGGCAGACGTCGAGACAGGCGCGGCACGTCCCGCAATGAGCGCTGACCGCCGGCGTGACCGGCAACGGCAGATCGGTATAGATCTCGCCCAGGAAAAAGAACGATCCCGCGTCGCGCGTTAGCAGCAAGGTATGTTTTCCGCGCCATCCCAGCCCTGCCTTTGACGCCAACGCAACTTCGAGCACCGGAGCGCTGTCGCTGAAAACGCGGTAGCGAAAGGTGTTAGCTGAGGTGTTAACTGGAGGTGTTGACTGAGGTATTGACTGAGGCGTGAGAGGAGTTGGCAGCCGAGGCGTCAGCTGAGCTTTCGATCGCAGTGCCGATGCGATCGGCCAGGCGCTGCAGCCGCTGGCGCATGATTTTGTGGTAATCGCGACCGAGCGCATAGCGCGAGATGTATGCCTTGCGCGAATCGGCAAGCACTGCGTCTGGATCTTGCGCGCGGCGGGGCAGGTAATCGAGCCGGGCAGTGATGACGCGGATCGTACCGGGACCATTTCTGACGGACGTGCCCGGCGGGCGCCGTGCCGTGCCATATAATCCATTTCGCCGTGACGGCCGGCATCGAGCCACGCGCCAAGCCGCGCTTCATCGGCGGAAAGCTCGGTATCGGCGATGCCCAGCTCGGCGAACCCGAGCTCCTGGCCCCAGGTCACGATATCGCGTGCAAGTTGCGAGAAGTCCAAAGCGGGATCGCCTGTCGCGGCGCGTGAACGGGCCGGCGCGCTCATCCGAAAAATGATGCCGATTATAGAAGAGCTTCGCACCCTCCTGCCCGATGCCGAGGCCACCGCACACGCGGGAGCGCGCTTGGCACCCGGCCTTGCGCCGGGAATGCTGGTGACGCTCTCCGGCGAGCTCGGGTCCGGTAAGACGACGCTGGTGCGGGAATGCTTCGTCGCTCTAGGCTGGGCGGGCACCGTCAAAAGCCCGAGCTATACATTGCTTGAACACTATATCGTTTCGAGCTTATACTTCTATCACTTTGATTTGTATCGTTTCGATGACCCTGAAGAATGGGACCAGGCGGGCTTCTCCGAGTATTTGCGTCCGGACACGGTGTGTGTCCTGGAATGGCCGGAACGTGCCGCCGGGTGGCTGCCTGCGGGCGACATCGAGATGCATTTCGAGCACGCCGATTCCGCGCGCTTGCTGACGCTGCGACGCGACGAGCGTCGCCGGTAGCGCATGCCTCGCCGCATTTGCCGCGAACCCCTGATCGCGCGCGTTTCGATCGAGCGCCGCCGAGTCTGTCAATCGGCTGCTCCTGCCGGCGGTGCCGTGGTGGATCGCGGCCGCGAATGCGGCGACCGTCGCGTCCGCTCGTGCTTGTGGCCGGCGCAGGAGTACACGCGCCTGATCCTCGAATCATCCTCTGGCGGTGTCGCACCAGATGCAGCCGATGAAAAATCCGGAGCGCCTGGTGCTCGACCTCGATGACGTCGAGTCTGAGCAGCGAAATCGCGCAGCTTGCGCAGCGCCTTCAACCGAGCGACCCGTATATCCAGTCGATTCTGCGTCGCACGCTTCAAGCCGGGAGTGGTGCGAGTCGTGCTCGAATTGAAAGCCGAGGTCAATCCGCAATTGTTCGCGCTGCAGCCTGTCGCGGACTATGGGTATCGCGTCGTGCTCGACTTGTACCCGCTGACGCCGCCCGATCCGCTCATGACGCTGCTCGATTTCGAGAAAGGCGGCACTCGACGATCGTCGCCAGCCGGCCCGGCGGCGCCGGATCGACTCGGCCCCGCGGATCGCGGCTCGTCGCCTACATCCGTCAAAGGCGAGGCCAACTCTGCAGGAGACCGATCATCGTCGCGGTCGACCCCGGTCACGGCGGTGAAGATCCAGGTGCGGTCGGACCTCGCGGAACGTACGAGAAGAACGTCACGCTGGCGATCGCAAACAGACTCGTCGCCATGCTCGGCGCCCAGCCCGGCATGCGCGCGATGCTGACACGCGACGACGACTACTTTGTTCCGTTGAACGTGCGCGTGCAAAAGGCGCGCCGAGTACAGGCTGATCTGTTCATTTCCATTCACGCCGACGCGTTTCACCACGCCGACCGCCCGGGGTTCGTCGGTGTTCGCGCCAGTCGGAGCACGGCGCCACCAGCGCGCGCGGCGCGATGGCTTCGCGCAACGCGAAAACCAGGCCGACCTGATCGGCGGCGTCAACCTGACAGCAGGGAGCCGTTCCTGGCGAGGACACTGCTCGACCTGTCGCAGACGGCGCAAATCAACGACAGTCTGCGCGTCGGCTGCTCGGTGCTCGATGGCATCGGTGGCGATGAACGCGCTGCATAAGGGCAGCGTCGAACAAGCCGGTTCGCGGTCCTGAAAGCGCCCGACATTCCCTCGATACTGGTCGAGACGGCATTCATTTCCAATCCGGACGAAGAGCTGAAACTCAGAAGCGACAAGTACCAGCAGCAAATTCGCCGAATCGATTTTCAACGGCGTGAAGCGCTATTTCGCGCAGAATCCGCCGCTGTCGCGCTCGAAGCTTGGTTAGCTTCTTTCTCTGGTTTCTGGTCTGCAGGCGACGCTGTTCGGCCTTGAGCTCACACCGTGGGTGCAGTCGTGGTTCGTCGTTCCATGGACGAACGCGCTGGCAGCGATCAGCGCAGGCATCGTCGCAGTTGTTCGATCCGCAGGTGCTGTCGCACGGGCAAGGTGCTGCAGAGCGCCAGTAACGGCTTTGCGGTTTCGATCGAAGCCGGCTGCAACGGCGTCGAGGCGACCATCGTGCTCGTCGCGCGCAATACTCGCGTTTCCGGCGCCGTGGAAGCGCAAGCTCGTGGGCCTCGCCATCGGCGTGATCGCGGTGCAGGGTCCTCAACGTCGTCCGCGTGATCAGCCTGTTCTATCTCGGTCAGTGGAATCTCGACGTTTTCGAATGGGCTCACCTTCTACGTCTGGCAGGCGCTGATCATGCTCGACGTTCTCATTGTCTGGTTGCTCTGGGTGCGCACCTTGCCGCGGGATTCACCCGAGCCGCCCGCGGCCGCCGCCGCTGCCTGAAACCAGGGCCTGATGCGCGCCGATTCTGATTCCCTGCCGCGTTTCGTGCTGCGGGTTGTTGCCTGGCTGCCGTTGACTTTCGCGGTGTGGTACCTGCCGCGCCGCTATTGGCATGGCCGGTCGCGTTGCTGGCGGAGCTCGTCACTCGCAGCACCTTCGACTGGGTCAAGAGCCGTCGAGCAAATGGGGCCTTTGATCACTTTCGTCACCTCGCTCAAACCCGCGGAAGAGGCGAATCCCGCCGGCGTCAAAGCGGTGGTATCGGTCGAGAGCAACGTGCTGTTGTTCTCTGTTCGGATTGCCGCATGCTCGCCGCGCTCATACTCGCCGCACGCGAGCCGTACTCGGCCACGGATGCTGCTGATCGGGTTCGTGGTGCTGCTGCCGTTTCAAACGTTCAGCGTCGTGGCCGATTTCCTGCAGAACGTCGCCAATCATGCCCCACGCGCAGTGTCGTCACAAACGGGCATCAACGCCTTTCAGCGCGAGGTCATCGCCTTTTGTGGCCAGTTCGGGACGCTGATCCTGCCCACGGTCGCGCCGGCGATCGTGTGGGTGCTGATGCATCGCCGTTTCCTCGAAAGACTTTCCGGCCGCGACAAGCGCTAGCGCATGGCGCGACAGATAGCGCCTCGCGGTTCCGGGCGTCAGCAACATATCCATGTCCTGCAGCAAAGCACGCGACCGGGTCCGCAGGCCCGCGGGTCTCGCTATCGCGCCTTGCGCTCTGCCTCGCGCTGACGCAGCAAGCGTCGTTGAACCTTGCCAGTGGTGGTCATCGGCAGCGCGTCGATGAACTCGATCTCTCTGGGATACTCGTACGGCGCGAGGTGCGCCCGAACATGGCGCTGGATCTCGTCTTCCAGCGCGGGGAAGGCGCGTGTCCAGCCGCGAGCACGATGAACGCTTTCACCACATTGCCGCGCGTTTCGTCCGGGCTCGGCACCACAGCGGCGTTGGCGATGGCCGGATGCTTGACCAGGCAATTTTCGATTTCCGACGGTCCGATGCGATAGCCCGCTGCCTTGAACATGTCGTCGGCGCGGCCCTGGTACCAGAGGTAGCCGTCCTCATCGCGTTTGGCGAGGTCGCCGGTCCGGCTCCAGTCGCCATCGAATTTCCTCGCGGTGGCCTCGGGGTTCTTGAAGTATTCGAGGAAGAACACCGGGTCCGGCACGCCGTCCGGCGCGATGCGATGAATCGCGACTTCGCCGATATCGCCCGGCGCGACCTCGTTGCCTTCGTCATCGATCACCGAAATCCGATGACCCGGATACGGCAGGCCCATCGATCCGGGCCTGACCGGCCAAAGCGTGTGAGAGTTGCCGACGATGTAGTTCATCTCGGTCTGGCCGAACATTTCGTTGATGGTGACGCCGAGCGATTCCTGCGCCCATGCGAATACCGTTGTGCCGACCGCTTCGCCGGCGCTCATCATGGTGCGCAGGTTTATGTCGTAGTGTGCGCGGGGTTGGGCAACGGCCTTCATCATCATTTTCAGCGCCGTTGGAAACAGGAACGTGTTTCGGATTTGATATTTGTCGAGCAGCGCCAATGCGTGCTCCGGGTCGAAGCGACCGCGGTAACCGAGAATGGGAAGCCCGAAATATAGCGTCGGCAACAGCGCATCCATGAGTCCACCCGTCCACGCCCAGTCCGCCGGCGACCAGAACAAATCGCCTTGTTGCGGAAAGCCGTCGTGCGAGCAGACGAAGCCCGGCAAATTTCCGAGCAGGCAGCGGTGCGGCATTAGCGCGCCTTTGGGCGGGCCGGTGGTGCCGCTGGTATAGACCAGGAGCGCGGGATCGCCCGCTCGCGTCGTTACGGGGGAAAAATCCCGCGACGCTTTCGCCAGCAAGGTCTCCCAATCCAGCAGCCAAGCCTCGCGAGCGCCCGCGACCCCGATCGCATGTTTGAGCAGGGCAGTTTTTGACGGATGGGCGCGAGATTCGGAAGCGACGCGGAATCGACTAGGGCGACCTTCGCTTCGGCGTTTTGCAATCTATATTCCAGCGCGTCGGGACCGAACAAAAACGATAGAGGTACGGCGATAGCGCCCATTTGATAACAGGCGATATGGGCAATGGCCGTTTCGGGTCTCTGCGGCAGGATGATGGCGACGGCGTCGCCGCGGCCCACGCCAAGTGCCGCGAGCGCGTTGGACAGACGGTTCGCCTGCTGCTGCAGATCCCAGAAAGTGAGCGCCGTCGTCGCTCCCGACCTCGTCTTCCCAATACATCGCGAATCGGGATCGATCGGCTGCGTGGCGGCCGCACGCCGCGGTCGCGATGTTGAACTCGGCCGGAACATCCCATCGGTGTTGCGCGTAGACCTCGCGGTAACGATCGGGCGCCATCGGCTAGCGTAGTTTCAAGGCTGTTTCAACAATGAAGCGCAGAATTGCCGTACCTGGCGGTCGCAGGTTGGCGATCGGTGCAAGGCGCGCCAGGCGGCAACGAATCGAGCGTTACAAGCCGCCACGCGCCAGCGATACCGCTCATCGCGGTTGGCGTAATCGAGCGGCTCGATGGTCGCCCAGATCCAATCGGGCTGCTGTTCGAGCAGACGGCCGAAAGCAATCGAATTGGACGCCTTGGCCACACTCATCCGCAGGCGCTTGCCCGGCTGATATTCGCCGGCCGGCACAATCAAGGTCTGAACCGCGGATTCGCTCTCGCGTTTTTCAGAGTCAGGAACAGGCCGTGGAAACGCCGGCTGCTGACGGTGGGCACTTCGCCATCGATCGAATAATCGGCGTCGCCGCGTTTCTGTTCGGCCAGCTCCACACCGACCAGGTTGTTGGCGATGATCTGCAGGCCGACCTCGGCGCGGTCGGTGGTCAGACGCTTCATGCGCCGCACGATGCCCAGCGATCCATAGTGCGTCACTTTGCCCGCGGATCGCGGTCAGTGTGCCGAGGGTCATCGAGCTGATAATCGTCATCGGCGCGACCAGACGATAGCCGGTCTGCGATCACGTCGCGGATCTCCCATGCTCCTCCCGGCGCCGCGTAGGTCGCGAGCCGGCGCCGAACCACTTCGAGCGCGCGTGCATTCTCATTGCGCAGGCGGCCAGAACGTCGCGATCTCGAGCGTGTCGCCAAAGCTGCCCGCGCGCGCGCTGCTGCCCGCCAGTGCGCCAATCTCGTCATCGCGCAGAAACCCCGTGATCTTGGCAAAGCCGACGATCGCGTCGACGCTGCCGCTGGCGCTGGTGCGTTCGCCTCGACGTGCGACCGGCCTGAATTCGGGATCGACCTGGGAAGCGAGCTTGGTCAGCAGATTGAGCTGGTCGGCACGGCGCGACGCGCGTTCTGACAAGGGGTCGTTGCGGACCTTCTGCTCGAGCATCACCACGTTCTGCATCAGCACGGCGTGCAGCGGTCGCGTGTCCAGAAACACCACGCGGCCTTCGAGTGGATTGGGACCGCGCCGCCTCAGCCCGGTCCTGGAGCCCAAGTCGACATAAAAGCTGGTCACCGTCGAGGCTTCGATACTGAGGCGCAAAGGCGCGCACCATTCGGACAGCTGGTCGCAGACCCACTCGACATGGCGCGGCGAGAGATTGCCGGCATTCATCAGCGTGCAGCAGCAGCACTCTCAGATATTCTTGTTCGATTGTGGTCAACACGCTGCCGGCAGAGCGAGCTACCGGCTGCCGTTCAATTTGCGCAGTACATGCCATCTGGAAGAGCCGCATGAAGGTCGACCCAGCGCGCCGGAATCCATTGCTCGTATCGGTAAAGCCGGATTTTTGCGTCGAGCCCCTGGTGGATGATCTGCCGGGCGATCAACTGCGGCAGCAGCGCCTGCCACCTGTTATTTTGCGAATGCTGGCTTATTTCGCGTTCGAACGCCTGATAGCAAAGCAGGAATCCTTGCGTCAGATCGAACAGCGCTTGCCATAACTGACTTTCGACCCGGGTCGAGCGGTTGCCGTGTTCCAGATATTGCGCAGTCAGCATTTTCGCAAAGCTTCGGTCTGGACGTCGAGACGAAAGACCGCCTCCAGCCGCGCCGGCGCCCGGCGCGCGTCGCGCTCGGTGAGCGCGCCGAGCTCGACCAGCAGCGCGGAGTGAACGGCCAGCGGATCGCTGGCGGGAAAGGACGCGAGCCAGCGTTCCGCCGTTTTCGCATCCGCGAGAGGGTCCTTGGGAGACCTGCCTAAGCCAAACATCGAAGGGGCGCGGCCTGGCCCGGTACGATATTTGCACAGCTCCTGTTGTGGTGGGCAGCTGAACAAAGCTCAGACCGAGCGAAGTGCCGGAAGCCATTGTTCCAAAAGCAATGATGATGGGGCAAAGCGCTTCCAGGAGCAATACGGCTTGAGCGGTTCGTGGATCGGCCTGACGCGTTGCGGCGACATATGCCGCTCCACGCCAAGCTGAAAGCGACAGCTGAATTCTTTATACTTGTGGCACACAGGAGTACAGAGGAAAACATGGGAATCTTAATTAAGGCTCCGACTCGTCGGACTGACCCCGGGTTGCAACTTGCTATGCCCCCGGCCAACGGCGATATGCGCGTTCCACTGCACATCCGTGAAGTGGTGCGAATCACCGGCTTGCGACGCGAGCAGCTCTACATGTGGCAAAGGCGTTACGGGTTCCCGAACCCGGCGCGCGATGGATTTCGGCGACCGCGTCTATCCTCCTGACCAGGTCGCGAGGCTCAAAGTCATCAAGCAGCTGCTGTCCGAAGGCTGGCGTGCCGGCGCCGTGGTTCCGCTGGCGGAGTCGGCGCTGCAATCGATGCTCGGCATCGCCGTCGAGGATCCTCAGCCGCTGCCCTCTGAAATCGAAGCCGCGGTCAGGCTTCTGGCCGAGCATCGCGTCGGCGAACTGCAGAACCATTTGTCGAAGCTGCTGGTCGGCCAGGGGCTTCGGCGCTTTCTCGAACAAACGCTGATCCCGCTGAACGAGGCGGTGCACGAGCACGTGGTGCGCGGCGATATGCAGAACTTTCAGGAGCTACGCTTCGCGGATCTGCGCAAGGCTTGCTGCGCGACGTGACGCCGGCTGGTGCGCCCCACGCGCAACGCTAGTCAGATTCTCGTGGCGACGCCTCCGAACGATCCGAATCAGCTCGGGCTGGCCATCCTCGAACTGCTGCTCTTCACCGAAGGCATCAACTGCCTGACGCTCGGCAGCGGCGTGCCGGCGCAGGAAGCGCCGGCGCGGCGCACGCCTACCAGGTGCGCCTCGCGGTTCTGCTCTTCGACCGGGGCATTTCCGGAAAGATCGCCGGACAGGAAATACGCTCGCTTGCAGGACCGCCTTGCCTGACGATATGCCGCTCGTCGTCAGCGGGCGCGCAGTCAATCTGCTGGCGAAGCCGATTCCCAATGTGCGCACCGCTGCCGACTTCAGCTCGGTCATGGCGATCATGCGCGAGCTCAATGTCGTACCCGCAACTCCGGTGGGGTGCAGCAGCGTGCTTGACGCGGTCGCGTTTCGGTGGCCCTGGCGGGTGATCGCGCTGGTGGCGGTCGCCGCGTTGAGTTACCTGGGTGTGGCGCGGTTACCAGCAGCCGGATTTCATTCTCGACTTCGCGAACCTGCGATTCTGCTAGTTTCTCTCGAGAAACGAATGTAGCTTGCGCCGGTCGCGCTTGGTCGGGCGACTGGAAATACGCGGCGCGCTCGCGACGGCCGCTCTGCGTCTCGCGATTTCTTCCTCGCGCGCGGCCGTGTCCTCCGGCGATTCGCGATACAGCCTTGCTGCCTCGCTCGCCGGCCCGCGTTTAGTCGGACGCGGCCAGGACCTCCACCTTCCACACCAGCGTATCCTTGCGCACAGCTGATCCGCGCGCCCGTCTTGACCGCGTACGACGGCTTGACGCGCTGGTCGTCTACGCGCGCGCGTCCCGCCTCGATCGCTTGCGCGGCGATGCTTCGGGTCTTGTAAAACCGGGCCGCGTAAAGCCATTTGTCGAGACGAACGCGAGGGTCAGACTTCTCCGGCATATGGCTGCATCCAGTCGGCGGTAGCGCTTGCCTCGGCCGTGTGTTCCGCACGCAGTGCCGCGACGACCCGCTGGCGATCGGTCACACTCCGATTCTGCGAAAGCTTGAGCTTTGTATCCACCCGCTCGATCAGCAGGCGGAAGGCAACGATCGCGCTGACCATCGCCTCGAGCTCCCGGCCCTCGAGCTGCAACCGCCACGGCGCGGCACGTCCGGATCTCGAAGCGCTCGACCATCTCGTGCAGGATGGCGAGCGTGGCCGCACGATCCTCCACCAGCTCGACGCGAGCATGGACGTGAACGACGGCATAGTTCCAGGTCGGGACCGCCTTTCGGGCTCGGCGTACGACGACGGAGACACGTACGCATGGGGACCATGGAACAGAGCCATGGTCGGACCGTCGGCGAACTGCCGCCAATGCGGGTTGGCGCGCGCCATGTGGCCGATGAGCACGCCGTTGGGTTCCGGCGCTGAGTGGAACAAGAGCGGGAGATGGCTGATCTGCGGCTCCGGTGCGCGCGCCGTGACCAAGGTTGCGAACGGGTAGTCCCGGATCACGCGCTCCATCGCCGCGGCGTCGCGCGGTACGAACGAAGGCGGTTGATAGACGCTCACTTCAACGGCAGCATGTAAAGCGTCATCGGCAGCGCGGAGTTTTTGTCGAACATCGCTCCGGCGTCGATTCCGGCGGTTGCCACCGCCGTGGCGTTGCGCATGCGCTGGTACTGACTGTGCATTGCTCCGAGCGCAAACTCGCGGCCGGTGCCGACGGCCCAGAACTTCGTGTATTCGAAAACTTCGCGCATCGAGTAGACGCCGAAGATGCCGCTGGCGTTGGCGATCAAAGCCGTCACCTGGGTCGATTCGTAAGGGTCATCCTCTTCTTCTTTCGGATTCAGGAAATGCTGCTCCTTGAGGATCGGATGAAGCTTGCGAAAGGTTTCGAAAATGGCGCGCTTGGTCGAGAAATCGAAATCCTCGTGCTTGGCGAGAAGGCTCTCGAAGACGAGCTGATGCGCGGCGCTTCCGCACAATCCGATATAGGTGCCTTTGTGATGGACGATCTTGTCGTAGGTGCTGTCGAATTGCGCCGACATCCGTGTATCGCCGAACGTGGTTAGCGAATCGGCGGCGATGGCAACTTCATTGTTCTTGCGGACGACGACGAGAGTTGTCATGGGAATAGGCCGTGCTCGACGGAGACGGCGCGGGGAGCTCGGAGTGGAATTCAAGGCCAGGCGCGCCGGCGGATCCGGAATTATACCGCGTGCTCCGCGTTCACGAGTTTGAACCGGGTGCGGGCAGCATGACGACCGGTGGCAATCTCCGGGCGTCCCACGCGACGTGCGCCCAGCGCCAGAATTCGCCCACCGACGCCGGCGGCGAAGGCGGCTCTGCCTGGTCGAGAAACGCCCACGCCTCGCGCAGTTGCGCAAGCGGCTGCAGGCTCAGCGCTTTCGCACCCGCCTGTTTGGACAATTTCCTGCCGCGCGCATCGAGCGCGATCGGGTGATGAAGGTACGACGGTGTTGCAAATCCCAGTTGCCGCTGAAGCCAGATCTGGCGAGGGGTCGATAGCAGAAGATCCGCCCCGCGCACCACGTGGGTGATGCCTTGCAAGCTGTCATCGACGACGACGGCGAGCTGGTAGGCGAAAGTCCGTCGGCGCGCTTGAGCACGAAGTCGCCCACATCGCGCGTCAGCTGCTGTTCCTGAATGCCTTGCAGGCGGTCATCAAAGCGTCACCGATTTCATCGGTGACCACGACGCGCCAGGAGCGGCCTTCGCGACCTTCCGGCAGGCCGTGCCGACATGTCCCCGGATAGATGCGCTCGCCGCTCTTGCCCGGTGCCGCGAGTTCCAGCTCTCTGCGTGTGCACGCGCAAGCGAACGCCATGCGACGGCGAATCAAATCGTCCAGCGCCGTCGCGTACGCCGCACCGCGTTCACTTTGTCGCACAACGGGGCCATTCCACTCGAAGCCGTACGTCTCGAGCGTGGCGAGAATGGCATCGCTCGCACCGCGACGGCTGCGCGTCTGGTCGACGTCCTCGATGCGCACCAGCCATTCGCCTTTGGACGCGACCGCATCGCACCAGCTCGCCATCGCGGCAACCAGCGAACCGAAGTGCAGCGGGCCGGTCGGAGACGGCGCGAACCGGCCGCGATAGCGCAGCTCGACGCTCAATTCAGGGTTTTGATTCCGCCGTGACCCGGCTCGACGCGGCTACTGCCGGAAGAGCATGCGTCCAGCGCCAGTAGCGGTTCATCGATGCGAGCACCGCATTGGGATACTCGCCGCGTCCGAGGCTGCCGTTATAGCGGCCGAGCGCACGGTAAAGATCGCCCTGCTCGAGCTCGAGGTAATAGCGAAGGATAGTGCAGCCGTAGCGGAGATTGGTGCGCAGCGTAAACAGATCGTGGCCGCTGTTGCCGATCTGTTTCACCCAGAACGGCATGACCTGCATGAAGCCGCGCGCGCCGGCGCTGGAGACGGCGTATTTGCGGAAATTGCTTTCGTGCTGGATGAGCCCGAGCACGAGCTGAGGGTCGAGCCCGGCGCGGGTCGCCTCGTATTGAACGGAGATCAGGAAGTCGCGCCGTGTGGGCCAGTCCGGCATCTTCGACGCCAGACGCGACGACATGTCGGCCAGCCACGCCCACCCTTCGACGTCGGTAGGGAAGACGAGGCGAGGCGCAGGATAATCACTGACCGAGCGATGCAGCGAATTCTGGACGTTGGACGCGAGCGCCTCCTCGACCTGATTGCCCGCACGCGCCTGCAAGGAAGCGAGCACGAGCAGGATCGCGCCCGTCACGCTCAGGGTCCTCCGCATCGAAAGCGCGTCGTTCATCGCCTCAGCTCTGCAGTTTGTCGCGTATCAGTGCCACGATTTCAGACATGGCGATCGCGGTCGTCGCGCTATCGCGCCGCGACTGGTATTCGACCTTGCCCTCTTTCAGTCCCCGCTCGCCGACGGTGATGCGGTGCGGGATTCCGATCAATTCGAGATCGGCGAACATGACCCTGGACGTTCCCCGCGATCGTCGAGCAGGACCTCGAGGCCGGCCGCGCTCAGCTCGTCGTGAAGCGCGATCGAGGCGCTGCGCACCGCTTCGTTGCGATCGAATGCAATGGGCGCAATGGCAACGGTGAACGGCGCGAGCGGCGCCGGCCAGATGATGCCCCGGTCGTCGAAATTCTGCTCGATGGCCGCAGCGACGATGCGGGTAATGCCTATGCCGTAGCAACCCATTTCCAGGTTCTGCGATTGACCGTCGGCGCCGAGGAAGCTCGCGCCCATCGCTTTCGAATAAACGCTTCCCAGAGCGAAAACGTGGCCCACTTCGATGCCGCGAACGATCTCCAGCGTGCCTTTGCCGTCAGGCGACGGGTCGCCCGACACCACGTTGCGGATGTCGGCCACGATGTCCGGCTCGCGACAGTCGCGGCCGAAATTGACGCCACGCAAGTGATAATCCGCTTCGTTCGCGCCGCAGATGAAATCGCTCATCACCGCGACCGTTCTGTCGACGATCAAGGGCATGGCGGAATCGATGCCCACCGGCCCGAGATACCCGGGCGAGCAACCGGTGGCGGCAACGATCTCGCCGTCGCTGGCCCAGCGAAAGCCGGCAAGCCCGGGCACCTTGCCGGCTTTGACTTCGTTCAGGCTGTGGTCGCCGCGTATGAGCAGCATGTGCACCTTGCCGCCGGCGTTGAGCATGATGCACTTCACCGTGCGCCCAAGCGGGAGATGCAGCAGGTGCGCAACCTGTTCGCAGGTCGCCAGGCCGGGCGTGGCGACTTTTGCATGAGCTCGGCGGGCGCTGCACGGTGCGCGTGCGGCGCGACTGCCTCCGCCAACTCGACGTTTGCCGCGCGTAGTCGGAGGCCTTGCACCATGCGATGGCGTCCTCGCCGGATTCCGCGAGCACCTGAAACTCGTGCGATGCGGAGCCGCCGATCGGTCCGTTGTCCGCGGCAACCGCCCGGAAGCTCAAGCCCAGGCGGGTGAAGATCCGTGCATACGCGTCGTACATGATCTGGTACGACTTGAGCATCGCGTCCTTATCGACGTCGAACGAGTACGCGTCCTTCATGATGAACTCCGCGAGCGCATCACGCCGAAGCGCGGCCGCACTTCATCGCGGAACTTGGTCTGGATGTGATAGAGGTTGAGCGGAAGCTGCTTGTAGCTCTTGATCTCCTTGCGCGCAATGTCGGTGATGACCTCTTCCGACGTAGGCTGCACGATGAAGTCGCGCTGGTGACGATCTTTAATCCGCAGCAGCTCCGGACCGTACTTGTCCCAGCGTCCGGATTCCTGCCAAAGCTCGGCCGGCTGCACCACCGGCATCAGAAGCTCGATCGCTCCTGCCGCATTCATCTCCTCCCGCACGACCGCCTCGACTTTTCGCAACACGCGCAATCCCAGAGGCAGCCACGTATAAATGCCCGCGGCGAGTCGCCTGACCATGCCGGAGCGCAGCATCAGGCGATGGCTGGCGAGCTCGGCCTCGGCGGGTGCTTCCTTGAGCGTTGTCAGGAAATACTGCGATACGCGCATGAACGAATCATCATCTGCAAAGCGCGCATTTTACGTGAAACGATCGCCTCATGCCGGGCGCGTGAGCGTCACGTATGCACGATCGCGGACAGGATTCGGCTTCTTGCGGATGCAGTTTCAGCGCACGACGATCACCGGCAGCTTGGAATGAGTCAGTACCTTTTGAGTTTCGCTGCCGATAAGAAGCGCCGACACGCCGCGGCGGCCATGCGACGCCATCACGATCGCGTCGCATTTCTGTTTTTGCCGCGGCCAGGATCGCTTCCCACGGCGCCGCCGCAATGGCCTGCACCGCGGTGAATGGGACGCCCGCGGCCTTGGCCTTGGCGCCGACAGCGCTCAGGATCTGGTCGGCCTCTTTCTTGCACATCGCGGCGTATTCCTTGGGCGATACCGGGTCGTACATGACCCCCTCCGCGTAGGCGGGTAACGGGTAATCGGGCGAGGCATAGAAGGCCGTAAGCTTTCGCGCCGAGCGCACGCGCGAGCGCAATCGCGTGAGTGATTGCCTTGCCTGAAAGCCGCGAACCGTCGGTGGCGACAAGAATGTTCCGATACATGGAAGATCTCCCGTGCGTGCGATGCGCTCATTCTATCCGAGGCGACGATGTTGTCACGTTTTCTCCGGTGCGTGAGCCATGCGACAATCGATAGCGTGTCCATCGAAATCGCCGATCCGAGAATTTATTCCGCACCCGCCGGCCCCGCGCAGGAGTCGCTGATTCGCTTGGCCGAGGCGAGGCCTTGCGGCGTCGAGCGCATCGCGCGCCGAAGAAATCGACCGCACGCTCGTCACCGCGCTCGCGGGACACCTGCATGCAGACGACGCAATGTGCTTGGCGGATCTTTTCACCGCGGCGCCATCGGCGGCCGTCGCGCGCCACCTGTGGCGCAGCCTGATCGACGCATGGCGTGCGGCCTCGGCGGCGGAAGGCGACGCAGTCGTTGCGACGCTCTTTGCGCTGCCGATAGTCGTTGTCGCCGGCGCGACGTCGAACGCTACGGAGCCAGCCGCGAACGTGCTCGGTGGCGTTCTCGCCGGAGTGCTCGATGACGCCGAGCGGGTGGCGACTCTGTTGCGCGAGCATCATGTGCTCGGCGGCAACCTGAGCTTCGCGCTCGCCGCGCCGCTGGTTGCCGCCGATGCACTCGATATTCCGCGCCTGCCGACGCTGCTTGCATGGCAGAAGCTGTCGTCAAGCGACGGCTCGGTTGCACGCGCAGTGCGGACTACGCCGATGGTGATCCATCCCGATCAGGAAAGCGTTCACCTGCGTTTCCTGATCGGAACCTGCGATCGGCGCATCCGGTATGAATCTGTTCTTCCGACAAAGGGGAGGCGTATGGATCATGCCGCTGGCGCAGGAACTGTCGCGCCAGCTCGCCACCGCGGGCCTCTCGGTGCTGGCGTTGCCGCGCCCGCCGCAAGGTCCGCTGCTCGCTCTTCAGCATGGACGAGCCGCCCAGCGCGAGGTCGGCGCTCAGCTTTTCGCGAGCAACGCGATTCGGCGTTTTCGCGCACGCGTCGGCGAGCCGTCCGCGGTCATCAGCGCGCATCGATGCGCGGCCGCGCTCCGGAGGCGGTGAGCTGAGGCTCTCGTCGCTGTCGAGTCCGTTCGACCCGCGCCAGGCCGAGGGCTTCCGCTGCCCGTTGTTTCCACCGGACCGCGCGCGGAGACGTGGCGACTATGCTGCTCGAGTTGTTGCACGATTGCCGGGTGACCGATGTGCGGGTGGTCGGCGGCGCTCAGGCGGACAAGGATCCCGGCACCGGCTTGACGCTCCTGTTCAGGGCCGACGCCATGCCGGACGGCGAAGAGGCGGTGGTTCATTGACCGGCTCGCCGGTGCCCAAATCGCCGGGTTACGCGCGATCCGGCGGCGTGTCGAAGGACTCGCCGGCCGGTGGACTAATCGAGCTCGCGGCGGCGAACTTTGCCCACGCCGCTGATGTCCTGTTCGAGCTTCGGGATTGCCGCTGTATTCAACGAGTCCCGCACCGGAGATTTCGACCGCTAGCGATGTTTTGGCGTTGACGAAAGCCTTGCCCGCGCCGCTACACGCGAACCTCGGCGCGTTCGCTTTGCAGCCCCAAAGCCGAGTACGAGCCCGCTCCGGAAAGCTCGACCGCCTGCGTCACGACCTTGCCCGAAAGATCGACCTTGGTCGCGCCGGACCCCTCCAGGCTTGAGCTTCGACGCCTGCAGGTTCGTGATTTTGACCGTCGACGCCCCGAAAAGTCGAGCTGCAGGTCGTCCCCGCGAAGTCCGTCGGCAAAGAGCTTGATCGCGCCTCCGGCTTCCACGCTCTCCGAGACGAATGAAGTCCACGGTGATGCGCGTCGTCGGGCGGGCGCCGAAGATGTGCGTCCAGTCCGACCAGCTCCGGTGCTGGGAGACGTCGATGTACAAGGTCCGTTTCACGGACCTCGGTCAGGATCCGCGGCAGGAGCTCGGCGGGCGCATCGACCGTTGCTCCTTCGGCCTTGCCCTGGCGAAGCACGACCTCGGCAGCGCCGATGATCTCGATCCGATTGAAGCTAGTCAGCGCGCGCGTTTCGCGTTGCGGCTCGGCAGCGGCGCAGGGTTCCGGGGTCGTCTGCGCGGCGGCAACCGGCGCCAGCGGTCGCGATAACGACGCCAAGGATCAGGACGAGGGCCGTCTTCACGGCGGGTTCCGTATCAGGGTAACCCTCATTGGATGCGCCGGGGCCGCCTGCGGATTCACTCTCAGCACCGGAATACCCGTCAAACGCTGGTCAAATCGCGTCGATAGCGCTCGGCGTTCGCGACGTAGTGGTCGGCGATCCAGCCGTAACCGCGCGACCTCGTCGGGGCTCAGGCTGCGAACCACCTTTGCCCGGCGAACCGACCACCAGCGACCGGTCGGGAATCGTCTTGCCTTCGGGAACGAGCGTGTTGGCGCCGATCAGGCATTCCTTGCCGATCACCGCGCCGTTCAGGATTACCGCCTTGATGCCGATCAGCGAGCCCTCGCCGATGACGCAACCGTGCAGCATCGCCGAGATGGCCGACGCTGACGGAGTGCTCCCACGGAGAGCGGCACGCCCTCATCGGTGTGGAGCACCGAGCCGTCCTGAATGTTGCAGCGCGGTCCCAGCACGATGTCCTCGTTGTCGCCGCGGATGACCACGTTGAACCACACCGAGACCTGCTTGCTCGAGTATGACGCTGCCGACAACGACCGCGCTGGGCGCAATATAGTGGCCGCTGCCGCGCAGTTGGACCTGTCGGGCGCCCAGGCTGTAGATCATGGATGTGAGCTTTGGAAGTAAAGAGTCCGATGATACGGCAGCGCTCTCGCGGCTGGCGTGGCCGCTATAATCCCGGCTCGATTCCCGCCTTCGCTTTTCGATGAATCTCGATCGCGTTCCTGCCGGCAACGACGTTCCCAACGATTGCAACGTGATCATCGAGATCCCGATGCGCGGCGATCCGATCAAGTATGAAGTGGACAAGGAAACCGGGGCGGTATTCGTCGACCGCTTCATGTCCACCGCCATGCACTACCCGTGCAACTACGGCTACATTCCGCGGACGCTTTCCGACGACGGCGATCCGTCCGGACGTGCTGGTGCTCTCGCCGATGCCGCTCATCACCGGCGTCGTCGTTCGCTGCCGGCCGATCGGCATGCTGAAAATGGACGACGAGGCGGGCGGAGACGCCGAAGATCCCTGGCGGTGCCGACGGACAAGCTCACGGGACTCTATCGCGCGATCCAGTCGCCGCGCGACCTGCCGGAGATCACCACGCGGCAAATCGCGCATTTTTTCGAGCACTACAAGGACCTCGAACCGGGCAAGTGGGTTCGGGTTTCGACCTGGGTGGGGGCCGAGGAGGCCAAGGCCGAGATTCTGGCCAGCGTCGCGCGCTATCAGGCCGCCCAGCCTGCCAAGCCCTAGCTCGCTAGCGGGCGACGACCATACGGGTGCCGGCGACGCGATCGTGCAGGAACTGCCGATCGGCATTGACCAGCATCCACGCGTAGTTGACTGCGAGCAGCGCCAGCGCCCAGCGACCCTGTCCCAGCGGCCGCAAAACAACGTAGGTGCCGATGGCAAGGCGCGGGGCCTATCCACCACGCGGCATAGCGCAGGGCCGCCCTGGACCGGCTGACAGGAGCCCCATCCGTGGCCTCCATGCGCAAGGCGCCAGGTTTTCATCGGCAGTGTCCGCCGACCGCCGCTCCAGCCCCAGACGCAATAGGCGCCGAAGAAAGCAAACAGGCATCCGAACGAAATCGCTTGCGCCGCCGGTGTCAGGAGCGGTAGCGCGCGTTCGTCAGCCGGGCAGCGCGGGCGCGCCGCTCAACACCGGCAGCAAGCGCGAACCCGACTACCAGGGCAAGGGCCGCCAGCAGCAAGCTCTCATATAGGGACGCGGCGAGACGCCTTACGACGCCGGCACGCTCTTTCACGCCCGCCGCGGGAAGGCGAGCGCGTCGCGAAGTAGGGGAGCACCGGGCGAGGGCGACTACTGCGGCGCCGGCGACTGTTGCCGGCGTCGCCTTAGCGGGAGCGGTGGGAGGCGCGGGCGCGACCGGGCGTCGCCAGCTCCTGCTTCTTTTCCGGCGGCAGTTGCTGATATTCCTGCCACTTCTGGCGGACTTCCTGCCGTTGCTCGGGCGGCAGCTGCTTCAAGGTCTTGAATTGCGCCCTGGCCGCCCGCGCGTTCGTCCGGCGTCAGGCGAGCCCAAGCGCCCATTTGCCCCTGAATGCGCTGCTGCTCATCGGGCGCCATCGTCGGATAGCGCTGAGCGATGCCGCAGCCACTTGTGCTTGCGCTGGGTATCGAGCTTGTCCCATTCCGGCGCGAGCGGAGCGAGGCACCTGCTTCTCGCTCGGCGAAAGGTCGGCCCACCTCGACGAGCGCGCGACCACCGGCCCGGATGCGGCAAGGCCGCTGAAAACACTCGTCGCGACGACCAGGCCCAGAATCAGCAGGCGCGCCGTCAGGGTTGGGGCTGTTTCAGCCAATTCTGGAATCCCCGGTCCAGATACGCTTCGATCGGCAACTCCGAGGTCAAGCAGCGCCGCATCGATTTCCTCGATATCGCGCGTTTGCTGCGTGATCTGCCAGTTCTGGAAAAAGAGAACGCCGCCGACGAGGAGCAGCATGCCGATCCACAGCCGCGCGTCGGCGAAGAGCGGCCTGCCGCCGCCCTGCGACCCACCGCCGGCTGTCAGCCAGCAGCAAGCTCGGGCGAGTGCTGTGGCAGTCTGCATGGCGTCCAACGCCGCCTGACGTGCGGCCTGCAGCTTGTACGCCGTCCCGGCCTTCAACTGGGCCGTACCCTTGTCCAGATAAGCTCGTTATTTTTTTGCGGTTTCGGTCTGGTTCATAGCGATATCCCTCTGGCCTTGAGCATTTCGGCCAGCGCATGGACTGCGCGCGAGCAATGCGTTTTCACGCTGCCCTCGGAACAGCCCATCGCGGCTGCGGCTTCGGCCACATCGAGTTCTTCCCAGTAACGCAACAGAAAGGCTTCACGTTGACGCGCCGGCAACCGGGCCAACGCCTGCTCGATGAGTCCGACGATCTGGCCCTGCTCGACCTGCCGGGCCGGGTCCGCGGTCCTGTTCGAGTCCGATCTTGCCGGCAAAGTTTCAAGGAGGTCGAAATCATCGTCTTTGTCGTCCTTTGGCCAAAGGAGGAGAACAGGGTGGTCCACGTCGATGCGCACCTTCTGCCGGCGGAAATGGTCGTGGATCGTGTTCTGCAGTATGCGCTGAAACAGCATCGGCAGCTCGGCCACCGGCTTGCCGGCGTATTTTTCGGTGAGTTTCAGCATCGCGTCCTGCACGACGTCGAGGGCGGAATCCTCGTCGCGGACCGCAAACATCGCCTGCTTGAAGGCGCGGCGTTCTACTTCGGCCAAAAACGCGGAGATTTCCTGATGCGAAGCCAGTTGCGTCTCGATAAACGTAGAGTATTCGGTCGAATTATAGGCACAAGCCGCCGAGCGACGCCCGTCGGCCCCGTTGTGTGCCGCAACAAACATTGACGAAAGCCGTCGGCAGACGCTACTGTTCGAAGCGTCGGCGGTTAACGCCGCTGGCAGAAATGCACTGCAACATCGGTCGTTCGCGTTCCATCCGCCGGCGCCACAAGTGCCCGTGGAAAACCCTGGAGAACGCGGGTGGCCGTGACCCAATCGCGGCTTTCTACCCGAGCCAAGCCCGTTCGGACGCGACTACCCGAACCGCGTCCCGCAGTTTGCAGCGGCTCGCGTGCCTGTGGCTATCCGAGCCGGGCATGTCAGGCCCATGTTCACGTGCCTTCGCCGAAAGGGAGCTCATGCAACTCACGGGCGCAGAAATCGTCATCCGTTGCCTCCAGGAAGAGGCCGTCGAGTACGTCTTCGGCTATCCCGGCGGGGCCGTTCTCAACATCTACGACGAGCTGTTCAAGCAGGAAAAGGTCAAGCACGTTCTGGTCCGCCACGAGCAGGGGGCGGTGCACGCCGCGGACGGCTACTCGCGCTCGTCGCACAAGGTCGGCGTGGCATTGGTGACGTCGGGCCCGGGCGTGACCAACGCGGTTACCGGCATCGCCACGGCCTACATGGATTCCGTGCCGATGGTCGTGATCAGCGGTCAGGTCCCGACCCACGCCATCGGCCAGGACGCATTCCAGGAATGCGACACCGTGGGCATCACCCGCCCGTGCGTCAAACACAATTTTCTGGTCAAGGATGTCAAGGACGTCGCGCTGACCATCAAGAAGGCGTTTTATCTCGCCGCCACCGGCCGGCCCGGGCCGGTGCTGGTCGACATACCCAAGGACGTGACGCAGGCGACGACCGAGTTTTCCTATCCGAAGACGGTATCGCTGCGCTCGTACAACCCGGTGACCAAGGGCCATGCCGGCCAGATCCGCAAGGCGGTGCAGCTTCTGCTCGAGGCCAAGCGACCGATGGTCTATGCCGGGCGGCGGCGTCATTCTCAACAATGCTTCGTCGCAGCTGACGCAGGCTGGTGCGCCTGCTCGGCTTCCCTGCACCAACACGCTCATGGGGCTCGGCGGCTTTCCGGCACCGATCCGCAGTTCACCGGCATGCTGGGCATGCACGGCACCTACGAATCGAACATGGCGATGCAGCATTGCGACGTCCTGATCGCGGTGGGCGCGCGTTTCGACGACCGCGTGATCGGCAATCCGGCGAGCTTCTTTCGCAGCGACCGCCGCATCATCCACATCGACATCGACCCCTCGTCGATCTCGAAGCGGGTCAAGGTCGACGTTCCCGATCGTCGGCTACGTCAGCGAGGTGCTCGACGAGATGCTCAAGCTCATCGAGTCGTCGAATGTCCGGCCGGATCCGGCCGCGCTCAAGGTCTGGTGGGGCGAGATCAAGGAATGGCAGCGCAAGGATTGCCTCGAAGTACGACAAGAAAAGCGAATTGATCAAGCCGCAGTTCGTGGTCGAGAAGCTCTACGAGTTGACCGGAGGCGACGCGTTCGTCACGTCGGACGTCGGCCAGCACCAGATGTGGGCGGCGCAGTACTACAAGTTCGACAAGCCGCGGCGGTGGATCAATTCAGGCGGCTTGGGCACCATGGGTTTCGGTCTTCCGGCCGCGATGGGCGTGCAGCTGGTCAATCCGGGCGCGACGGTCGTCTGCGTGACCGGCGAAGCGTCGATCCAGATGTGCATCCAGGAGCTGTCGACCTGCAAGCAGTATCACCTGCCGATCAAGATCGTGAACCTGAACAACCGCTACATGGGCATGGTGCGCCAGTGGCAGGAGTTCTTCTACGGTAACCGCTACGCCGAATCGTACATGGATGCATTGCCTGACTTCGTGAAGCTCGTCCGAGGCGTATGGCCACCTCGGCATGAAGATCGAAAAGCCGGGCGACGTCGAGTCGGCGTTGAAGGACGCGCTGAAGCAGAAAGATCGGCTGGTGTTCCTGGACTTCATCACCGATCAGACCGAGAACGTGTTTCCGATGATTGCGGCCGGCAAGGGCCTGACGCGAAATGATCCTGGCCGAAGAGCTGTGAGGCGGCCGCGATGAGGCATATCCTTTCGATTCTGGTCGAAAACGAGGCCGGCGCGCTGTCCCGCATCTCGGGGCTCTTTTCCGCGCGCGGCTACAACATCGAGTCGCTGACGGTGGCGCCGACCGAGGATCCGACCATGTCGCGGATGACGATCGTGACCGTCGGCTCCGACGACGTGGTCGAGCAGATCACCAAGCAGCTGAACAAGCTGGTCGAGGTCGTCAAGGTGATCGATCTCACCGACGGCAATCACATCGAGCGCGAATTGATGCTGGTCAAGGTGCGCGCCGCGGGCAAGGATCGCGAGGAGATGAAGCGGCCTCGCGGACATTTTCCGCGGCAACATTCTCGACGTGACCGACAAGAGCTACACCATCGAGCTCACCGGAACCGGATCCAAGCTCGACGCTTTTCTGCAGGCGATGGAGCCGGGCGTGATTCTGGAGACGGTGCGCACCGGCGCGTCGGGCATCGGCCGCGGCGAGCGCATTCTCAGGGTCTGATCCGCCGCAAAGCTAGATAAGGGGGAAACGAAGCATGATGAAGGTCTATTACGACAAGGACGCCGATCTGTCGCTGATCAAGGGCAAGAAGGTGACCATCGTCGGCTATGGCTCGCAGGGTCACGCGCACGCTCAGAACCTGAACGATTCGGGCATCAAGGTCACCGTCGGCCTGCGCAAGGGCGGCGCCTCGTGGGACAAGGCGAAAAAAGCCGGCCTCAAGGTCGCCGAGGTCACCGAGGCGGTCAAGGGCGCCGACTTCGTGATGATGCTGATGCCCGACGAGCATATCGCCGCGGTCTACCGCGAAGAGGTCGAGCCCAACATTCGCAAGGGCGCGACGCTCGCCTTCGCGCACGGCTTCAACATCCACTACGGTCAGGTGCAACCGCGTGCCGACATCGACGTGGTCGATGATCGCGCCCAAGGCGCCGGGGCATACGGTGCGTTCGACGTACGTGCAGGGCGGAGGGACGCCGATGCTGATTGCGATCCATCAGGATCGCGAGCCGCAAGGCGCGCGATCTTGCGCTGTCGTACGCCGCCGCGATCGGCGGCGCGCGCGCCGGCGTGATCGAGACATCGTTCAAGGAAGAGACGGAAACCGATCTGTTCGGCGAGCAGGCCGTGTTGTGCGGCGGATGCGTCGAGCTGGTCAAGGCCGGGTTCGAGACGCTGGTCGAGGCCGGATACGCGCCGGAGATGGCCTATTTCGAATGCCTGCACGAGCTCAAGCTGATCGTCGACCTGATGTACGAAGGCGGCATCGGCAACATGAATTATTCGATCTCGAACAATGCCGAGTACGGCGAGTATGTGACCGGCCCGAAGATCATCACCGGCGACACCAGCGCGCGCCATGCGCGAGGCGCTGGACCGCATCCAGAGCGGCGAGTACGCGAAGGATTTCATCATCGAGAATCGCGCCGGCGCGCCGACGCTGTTGTCGCGAAGACGCATGACGACCGAGCACCCGATCGGAGCAGGTCGGCGCCAAGCTCCGGCGAGATGATGCCGTGGATCAAGAAGAACAAGCTCGTCGATCAGACACGGAATTGATCGCTTTGAGCGATCGGAGCGCGACGCACGCTGACTTTTTGCGCATCGGCGGCTGCCTCCCGGAGGAAATATGCGTACCTTGCATGGCCAGCGCGGCTGGCTCGGGCTCATCGGCTTGCTGCTCGCGCTGGTCATCGTCGCGGTGCTCGCGCAAAAAGTGCTGAAGACATACGGGCTTCTCGCCGGGGCGGAGCCCGGCGCCAAGGTCGGCCAGCGAGCGAGGGCTGCGCGGCCCGGGTGTCGCAATCCCCGCGCCGTATGACGGAACCGGCGTAACGCCGACGCCCGCGGCCGCCATGGAACGCGCTCGCGGACTGGAAAGCGCGGTCCAGCAGCAGGCGCAGGACATGAACAAGCGCATCGACGAGGGGACGAAGTAGCGTCCTGGTTCCATCCTGTCACGATGAGTAACCCCTATCCGCATCCGATCATTGCCCGCGAAGGCTGGCTGTTCGTCGCGATATCGGCGGCAGTGGCGCTGGCGTTGTCGCTCGCCGGCTGGTGGCTGGCGGCGTTGCCGGTCTGGCTCGTCGTGGTGTTCATCGTCCAGTTTTTCCGCGATCCACCGCGTGTGGTTCCGTCGCAGCCCAACGCGGTCTTGTCGCCCGCGGACGGACGCGTCATGGTGGTGGAAAAGGCGCGCGACCCTTATCTCGACCGCGATGCATTGAAGATCAGCGTATTCATGAATGTCTTCAACGTGCACTCCAACCGCAGTCCGGTCGACGGCATCGTGCGCAACAAGTGGTATCACGCCGGCAGCTTTCTCAACGCGGCGCTGGCCAAGTCTTCGCTCGAGAACGAGCGCAACGCGCTTCACATCGCGACCGCGAACGGGATCGACGTGACGTGCGTCCAGATCGCGGGACTCATCGCGCGCCGCATCCTTTGCTATGTCGAGCCGGGCGACAAGCTTGCGCGTGGTCAGCGCTATGGCTTCATCCGTTTTGGCTCGCGCGTCGACATCTATCTGCCGCCAACCGCCATGCCGAAAGTCGCGGTCGGCGACATGGCGAAAGCGACGTCGACGATCATTGCCGAAACCGCATAGCGCTCGCTGTGCGCGTCATTGTGTTGCCGTGCCCGCCCTGCTAGGCTAGCCGCATGGTCGATTTCAAGCAGGAGCGCGCGCTGGCCAAGAACCGGATTCGGCGGCGCGGCATCTACCTGCTGCCGAATCTGTTCACGACCGCGGCGCTGTTCGCCGGTTTTTACGCGATCGTGCAGGCGATGAACGGGCGCTTCGATCAATCCGCCGGTTGCGATCTTCGTCGCCATGGTGCTCGACGGTCTCGACGGCCGCGTCGCACGCCTGACCAAGACGCAGAGCGCGTTCGGCGCCGAGTACGACAGCCTCTCCGACATGGTTTCGTTTGGCGCGGCGCCGGCGCTCGTCGTCTACGAATGGTCGCTGCGCAGCATGGGCAAGCTGGGCTGGATCGCGGCCTTCATTTATGTCGCGGGCGCGGCACTGCGGCTCGCGCGCTTCAACACCATGCTCGAAGTTGCCGACAAGCGCTATTTCCAGGGATTGCCGAGCTCGTCCGCGGCGGCGCTGGTCGCCGGTTTCGTCTGGATCATCGACGATTACGCCATCGACCCGGAAACCGTGCGCTGGGCTGCCTGGGCGGTCACCCTGTTCGCGGGCCTTACGATGGTCAGCAATCTCAAGTACTACAGCTTCAAGACGATCAACCTTCGTCGCAGCGTTCCGTTCGCCGTCGTGATCCTGATCGTCCTGTTCATTGTGCTGATCAGCTACCAGCCCTCGGTGATCCCTTTGCCGGCTTCGTGGTGTATGCGATTTCCGGGTTTATCTGGTCGGGGTGGCGTTGGCGCTAGAAGCGGCGCCGCGGCTGAGGCCGATGCGTTGCGCACCGCCGCAGATCCCGCTATAGTGAATCCATGAGCAGCTTGCGCGACCTCCTTTCGCGACTTTCCTCGATCGCCATTCCTGGCGATCTGCTGCTACCGCTGCGCCCCGCGCGCAGATAACTCATACCCTTTCCTTGCAGTCGCTGTCCTTCGCCCGCCAAGCGCCGGCGGGGAAAGCAATCCATAAATTGAACGTGCAGGAGCCGACCATGCCAGACCACTTGATCATATTCGATACAACCTTGCGCGATGGCGAGCAGAGCCCGGGCGCGTCGATGACCGCAGAGGAGAAGATGCGGATCGCCAAGCAGCTCGAAGCGACTGAAGGTCGACGTTATCGAAGCGGGCTTTCCGCATCATCGAACGGTGATTTCGCGGCGGTCCATGCCATCGCCAAGGCGATCAAGAACAGCACGGTGTGCGCGCTTGCCCGTGCCAACGAGAACGATGTTCGCCGCGCCGGCGATGCGATCAAGGGCGCCAAGTCGGGGCGGCTCCACATGTTTCTCGCGAGCTCGCCTATCCACATGAAGATGAAGCTGCGGATGACGCCCGAGCAGGTGCTCGCGCAGGCGGTGAAGTCGATCGGCTGGGCGCGTGAATACACCGACAACATCGAGTTCTCGCCCGAAGATGCGGGCCGCTCGGAGCCCGATTTTCTGTGCAAGCTGGTCGAGGCATCGATCGCCGCGGGTGCTACCACGATCAACATTCCCGACACGGTCGGCTACACCATGCCGTGGCAATTCGGGGAGCTCATCAAGAACCTGCGCGAGCGCGTTCCCGAACTCGGACAAGGCCGTATGGTCGGTGCATTGCCACAACGATCTGGGCATGGCGGTGGCCAACTCGGTCGCCGCGGTGATGAATGGCGCGCGCCAGGTCGAATGCACGATCAACGGCCTGGGCGAGCGCGCCGGCAACGCGTCGCTGGAAGAAATCGTCATGGCGGTCAAGACACGCAAGGACGTCTTCCCTGCACCACTCGCATCGATACCAAGCAGATCGTCGCGGCGTCCAAGCTTGTCTCGAGCATCACCGGCTTCCCGGTGCAGCCGAACAAGGCCATTGTCGGCGCCAACGCCTTTTCGCATGAATCGGGTATCCACCAGGACGGCGTGCTGAAGCACCGCGAGACCTACGAGATCATGCGCGCCGAGGACGTGGGCTGGGGTGCGAACAAGCTCGTGCTGGGCAAGCTCTCGGGCCGCAACGCATTCAAGAATCGCCTTACCGAGCTGGGGATCGAGCTCGGCACCGAGGAATCGGTCAATCACGCGTTCGCGCGGTTCAAGGAGCTCGCCGACAAGAAGCGGGAAATCTTCGACGAAGATCTTCACGCGCTGGTTTCCGACGAGCAGGTGACGCCGGAGCGTGAGCATTACAAGCTGATCGCGTTGAAGGTCGTCTCCGAAACAGGGGAGATTCCGCACGCAAAGATCACCATGGGCGCCGGCGAAACCGAGCTCACCGCGCAAACGCGTGGCGACGGACCGATCGATGCGACCTTCAAGGCGATCGAGCAGCTGACGCACTCCGGCGCAAAGATGCTGCTCTACTCGGTCAACGCGATCACCACCGGCACCGACGCGCAGGGCGAGGTCACGGTGCGCCTGGAGCGCGATGGCCGCATCGTCAACGGGCTGGGCGCCGATACCGATATCCTGGTCGCGTCGGCCAAGGCCTACATCAACGCGCTGAACAAGCTGCACAGCAAGCAGGAGCGGCTGAACCCACAACTGGCCGCCTAACCCGGGCCCCGGCACGATGCCCGTCAGCGACGTCACAAGATCCGGCACGGCGGGAGAACAGGCGGCACTTCCGCCCTGCATTCGCGTCGGCAGCGCCGATCTGCCGGTCTGGCCGGAAGGCCAGGTGGTGCGAGCCCATGTCCGCGCCGCTCATGGCGATCACCCAGTTCGGGGACTGGGAGATCTACCATCCATCGCTCGTCGACGCGGCGCTTGCCGCGGAGCACGATCCGGAGCTGCGCGTCACGCTCTTCCGCGGTGGCTGCGGCACGAAGGTTCGCAAGGTCCCCGAATGGCGCACAGCTTCCGCGCAGCTGATCCACGGCCGGGCATTGATGCTCGCGCACCGGACACTTTCGCGCCGTCCGGTGTTCACCGACGATACCTGGGAGGCATCTACCACGACGGTGATCACTGCATGCCGCACAGCCACCTGCGATCGGATGTCAGCGTCGTCTACATGCTCGACACGGGCGATGAGGATCCCGACGACAAGCTTTCCGCGAGACTTTGTTTTGCCGACCCTCGCATCGACGCCTGTTGTCCGGACGAGCCGGGCCGCGTTACGCGCCACGTCATTCCCGTCATGACGCCGGGCACCATGCTCATTTTCTCCAGCGACTATCTGCACAGCGTGAATCCCTACCGCGGCCAGCGGCCGCGGATCACCCTTTCCTGGAACATCACCCTCGAGCTGCCTTCCCGGACGCCCGGGCGAGGGCTGGATGTAAGGGTCCAAGCGGGACCTGACGGCAAGCCTGCCGTCTGCTATCATTTCCGCACTGCAACATGGCGCCGCGCCCCGTCCCACGGGCGCGCCCGCCTGGCAGCACTGCTCCGCACCATGGCGGTACGGGGGTGTCGACGGCAAGGAAATGATATGAGCGACCTGAGCTACGGCCCGGGCATCAAGGTCACCGGCCGCATTGCGCCGGACTACGCGGAAATCCTGTCGCCGCCCGCTGTCGCCTTCGCGGCTCGGCTTCAACGCGAATTCGGCAGCCGCCGCGACGAGCTGCTCGCCAGGCGCGCCGCACGCCAGAAAGCCTTCGACGCCGGAAAGCTGCCTGACTTTCTTGAGGAAACGCGAAGCATACGCGAGGCGAGCTGGGTCTGTGCCGCCGTCCCCGACGACCTCCAGGATCGCCGGGTGGAGATCACCGGCCCGGTCGATCGCAAGATGATCATCAACGCGCTCAATTCCGGCGCCAGTGTGTTCATGGCCGACTTCGAGGACGCGAACACGCCGAGCTGGGACAACAATATTCAGGGACATCTCAATCTGCGCGACGCGATCCGCCGCAAGATCGATTTCGTTACCCTGAAGGCAAGCCCTACCAGCTCCAGGAAAAACCGCGACGCTCTTCGTCCGGCCGCGCGGGTGGCACCTGCCCGGAAAAGCACGTCTCGATCGACGGCCAGCCGATCTCCGGCGGAATCTTCGACTTCGCCTTGTATTTTTCCACAACGCAAAGGCGTTGATCGCGCGCGGCAGCGGCCCCTATTTTTATCTGCCCAAGCTCGAGAGCCACCTCGAAGCGAGGCTCTGGAACGACGTCTTTGTCGCAGCCCAGGACGAGTTTGGGAATCGAGCGCGGCACCATCAAGGCCACGGTCCTGATCGAAACCATACTCGCCGCGTTCGAGATGGACGAGATCCTGTACGAGTTGCGCGAGCATTCCGCGGGGCTCAACTGCGGTCGCTGGGATTACATTTTCTCGTGCATCAAGAAGTTCCGTAACCGTCGCGACTTTTGCCTCGCGGACCGCGCGCTGGTGACCATGACCACGCATTTCATGCGCTCGTACGCCGAGCTGTGCATCAAGACCTGTCATCGCCGCAACATTCATGCGATGGGCGGCATGGCGGCCCAGATCCCGGTGAAGAACGACGAGAAGGCCAATGCCGAGGCGTTCGCCAAGGTCAAGGCCGACAAGGAGCGCGAGGCGACGCATCGGCCACGACGGTACCTGGGTCGCGCACCCGGGCATGGTCCAGCTGGCGAAGGAAGCGTTCGATCGGCTGATGCCGACGCGCCGAATCAGATCGCGAGCAAGAAGCGCGAGGATGTGAACGTCACCACCGCCGATCTGCTTCACTTCGAGCCGGAAGCGCCGATCACCGAGAAGGGCTTGCGCCTTAACGTCAACGTCGCCATTCAGTACATCGGCGCGTGGCTGGTCGGGCAGGGCGCGGTGCCGATCTTCAACCTCATGGAAGACGCGGCCACGGCCGAGATTTCGCGCTCGCAGGTGTGGCAATGGATCCGCTCGCCCAAGGGCGTGCTCGACGATGGCCGCAAAGTCACCAAGGGCATGGTCGCATTGATGATTCCGGAAGAAATGCAGAAGATCCGCGAGTTGCTGGGCCCGGCCTACGGCGAAGGAAAATACGACGACGCGGCGACGATTTTCGCCGATCTGGTCAACAACGACTACGTTCGTGGAGTTCCTGACGCTGCCGGCGTACGAGAGGATCGACTAGCACTGGTTGTCCCGGATGCTCGCCGCCCCGACTGTCTGAGGAGCTTGCAGCAGGAGCGAATAGACCGCTTTGCTCACGCTGGAACGCGCGCCAAAGCAGCTCAATTCGGCAATCACTCGTTGTCAGAAACCCCGAATACGCCTCACACTCCGCCTATTTCCCGGCTTGGGAGCATCAGGGATCCATGGCGAATTGCGCGATTGGTGGCAGCGTAGACACCGAAAAGCGGGGTCGCCGCTGATGACCAGCGGTGGCCGGCTTTTTCCGCAAGTACGTACTGTGGACGATGGCACCTGGTATGCGGCGCGCTGCTGGCAAGCGGTGCGATCAGCGTTTACTTTTCGTACCAGGAGAACAAGGCCGCGCTGTCAGTGCTGCAGCACGAAAAGGCGGTCGCTGCCGCAGTCGCGGATCGAACAGTTCATCCGCCAGATCGAGCAGCAGCTCGTCGTATGCGGCGCTGCCGCAGCTCGACGCGGAGCGACGTCGAAGCTGCGGCGCATCGAATTCCTCAAGCTCCTGCGCCAGGCGCCCGAGGTCACCGACATCGCGCAGACTCGATGCCTCGGGCCACGAGCAGATCGCTGGCGTCGCGCCTCGGCGATGGACGTAGCGGGCAGCCGAGCAAGGACCGTTCGCAGGAGCCCGCGTTTCAGAACGCGCCAGCGCGGCAAGACTTGGTTCGGGCCCGTCGTACTTCCGCAAGGAGACCGAGCCGTACATGACGATCGCGATCCGCTCGGGCGGCGAGACAGGGGCCCGTGACGGTGGCCGAGGTCAACCTGAAGTTCATCTGGGACGTGGTCTCGCGCATCAAGATCGGCGACAAGGGCAAGGCGTACGTCGTCGACGGCAACGGCTTCCTCGATCGCCGATCCCGGACATCGGCCTCGTGCTGCGCAAAGACCAATCTCGTCGCAGCCTCCGATCACGTGAAGGCCGCGCTCGCCGGCCGAAGCGGTCGAAGCTGGCGACGGCTGGCGACCGATCTGGCCGGGCAACGAGGTGCTGACCGTCGGTCGCCCCGATCGATCCGCTGCGACTGGAAGGTGTTCGTCGAGCAGCCGGTCGCGGAGGTTTACGCCACGCTGAACGCGTCGATCCTGCGCACCGGGGCTGCTGCTCGCTGGCTCGGACTCGCGGCCTCCGTCGGCGCGATCTCGCCTCGCCCGCGGCATGGTGCGGCCGATACGCACGCCTTCGACGAAGGCGCGCGGCGCATCGGCGCGGGCAATCTCGACCAGAAGATCGAGGTGCGCACCGGCGACGAGCTGGAGGCTCTCGCCGACCAGTTCAACCGCATGACGGCGCAACTGCGCGAATCCTATGCCGGCCTGGAGCGCAAGGTCGACGAGCGCACGCGCGAGCTCAAGAACTCGCTCGAGCAGCAGACGGCGATCAGCGAAATCCTGCGCGTGATCTCGAGCTCGCCGACCGACGTGCAGCCGGTGCTGGATGCGATCGCCGAGCGAGCCGTTGAGCTTTGCGACGCTTCGGCGGCGTCGATCTATCTCACCGAGGGTGACAAGCTGAGGCAAGTCGTGTCGCAAGGACTGGCGACGGAGCAGATAAGCGAGGTCGGAATACTTCCGATCAACCGCGAATCGACGACCGGCCGCTCCATCGTCGATCGCCAGACGATCCACGTTCACGACATGCTCTCCGAGGCAGCCGAATATCCGCTCGGGTACGGAATTGTCGACGCGCTTCGGCCACCGCACGATTCTGGTCACGCCGCTGTACCGCGAGGGCCAGCCGTTCGGTGCGATCCTGATTCGAAGGCAGGAGGTCCGGCCATTCAGCGAACGCGAGATCGGCTTGCTGAAAACCTTCGGCGACCAGGCGGCGATCGCGCTCGAGAACGTGCGGCTGTTCAACGAGACCAAGGAGGCGCTCGATCAGCAGCGCGCCTCCGGCGAAGTGCTTGCCGCCATCAGCAGCTCGATCGCCGACACGACGCCGGTGTTCGAAAAGATCCTGGCGAGCTGCGAGCAGCTATTCGCAGGCAAGCTGGCTGGCATCACCCTCGTTGGGCAGGACGGGCTTATTCACGTGGGCGCCTACCATGGAGCCGGCGTGGAGGAATTCGAGAAGATCTTCCCGACACCTGTGGATGAGAACGACCGGAGTGGCGCGGCGATCGCTCCGGCGTCAGGTCTTGCACTATCCCCGACGTCGATCATGGTCGATGGCCCCGCAAGCGCTCGTCGCGGTTGCCAGGCCGTGGGCATCAAGGCGGTGGTCCTGGCGCCGATGATCTGGGAGGACAAGGGCATCGGCGCGATCTTCGTCGGGCGCGAGACTACACCGGTCCGTTCTCCGACAAGGACATTGCGCTGCTGCAGACCTTTGCCGATCAGGCCGTGATCGCGATCCAGAATGCGCGGCTGTTCCGCGAGATCGAGGACAAGAGCCGCCAGCTCGAGGTCGCGAACAAGCACAAGTCCGAGTTCCTGGCCAACATGTCGCACGAGCTCAGGACGCCGCTCAACGCGATCATCGGCTTCTCCGAGGTGCTGCTGGAGAAGCATGTTCGGCGAGATCAATGCGAAGCAGCAGGACTACCTCGAGCGACATCCACTCGTCGGGCCGGCACCTGCTCGCGCTGATCAACGATATCCTCGACCTGTCGAAGATCGAGGCCGGGCGCATGGAGCTCGAGCCGTCGGACTTCGATGTTCCGACCGCGCTGCAAACGCGATGACGCTGGTGCGCGAGCGGGCGCAGCGGCACGGGATCGCGCTTTCGCTCGACGATCGATCCGCAGCTCGTGCGCGAGGTCACGCGCCGACGAGCGCAAGTTCAAGCAGATCCTGGTCAATCTGTTGTCCAATGCCGTCAAGTTCACGCCGGACGGCGGAAGCGTCGCGTGATGCGCGCGCGCGAGGCCGGAGCGCGGTCTCGAAGTTTCCGTCAGCGACACCGGCATCGGCATCGCGCCGGAAGACCAGGAAGAGGTGTTCGAGGAGTTTCGCCAGGTCGGCGGCGATTACAAGACCAAGCAGGAAGGCACCGGGCTCGGCCTGGCGCTGGCACGCAGGTTCGTGGAGCTGCACGGCGGTGCGCATCAGCGTGCGAGAGCGAGCTGGGCAAGGGCGCGACCTTCACGTTTACGATACCAGGGGCGGCGGCATGAGACGAATTCTGATCGTCGAAGACAACGAAAAGAACCTGAAGCTGGTGCGCGACATTCTGCAGGCCAAGGGTTTCGAGACCATGGAGGCAATCACCGCGGAGGACGGTCTGGCGCTGGTGAAGCTGCATCATTTCGACCTGGTGCTTATGGACATTCAGCTTCCGGGAATGAACGGCATCGAGGCGCTGGCGCGTCTTCGCGCCGACGAGATGACGCGTACATCCCGGTCGTGGCGGTGACGGCGTCGGTGACGATCCAGGACCAGAGCCAGATCACGCGTGCGGGTTTCGATGCATTCATCAGCAAGCCGATCAGCGTGAAAGAATTTCTCGAAACGGTCAATGCGCATCGTGGGGAAGTCCGCGTGAACGAAGGCCGCCAACCGTCCTCGTGGTCGACGATACGCCGCAGAACGTCAAGCTGCTGACCGACCTGCTGATGCTGAACGGCTACCGCGTCGAGGCGGCGCAATCGGGTGAAGAGGCGCTGGCCAAGATCGCGGCCAGCGTCCCCGACATCGTGCTGCTCGACGTGATGATGCCTGGACTTTCCGGGTACGACGTCTGCCGCAGGATTCGTCAAACGCCGGCGACCGCGCTTTTGCCGGTGGTGATGGTCACCTCGCTGGATCCGCAGACCGAGCGCGTTTACGGAATCGAAGCCGGCGCCGATGATTTTCTTGCCAAGCCGATCAACCGGCCGGAGCTCTTTGCGCGCGGTGAAGTCGCTGCTTCGCGTGAAGGCGCTCCAGGATGAGGTCAAGCGCCAGGCGGAGGAGCTCGCGCGAGTGGAATTCGCGGCTGGAGGCGCGCGTCGCCGAGCAGGTCGACGCAGATCGAGCGCATGGGCAGGCTCAAGGGTTTCTTTTCGCCGCAGATCGCAGACCTGATCGTCTCCGGCGGCGCGGAGGATTTGCTGCGCCCGCATCGGCGCGAGAGTGACCGTGGTGTTCCTGGATTTGCGCGGCTTTACCTCGTTCACCGAAACCGCGGAGCCGGAAGAGGTGATGGGCGTGCTTTCGGAGTATCACGCGACGGTCGGCCGACTGGTCGTTGCGTACGAGGGAACGATCGAACATTTTGCCGGCGACGGCATGATGATATTTTTCAACGACCCCATCACCCTCGACAACGCCGCGGCCAGCGCGGCGCGCATGAGCTCGGCCTTGCAGGCGGATTTCGCTCCGCTGCGCGATGGCTGGCGCAAACGCGGATACACCCTCGACCTCGGCGTCGGGCTGGCGCAGGGCTATGCCACGCTGGGCGCCATCGGCTTCGCCGGTCGCCAGGACTATGCCGCGATCGGCAGCGTAACCAATCTTGCGACACGGCTTTGCGCGGAAGCGAAGGGTGGCGAGACACTCACCAACCAGAAGACTTTCGCCCGGATCGACAGCGAATTCGACGCCGATGAGCTCGGCGCACGCACGCTCAAGGGATTCGCGCAGCCGGTGAACGTGTTCCGCATTCTCTCCAGCAAGACCCGCGGATAGCTAGCCGCGACTCGATCCGCACGCGTGGCGTTTTTACGCGGTATTGTTGATTGAGCGGCGTTATCGTCGATATTGATTCAATTAATTGGACTCATGGCCTTCGGCCGGGTAAATTGAAACAAGGGGCCGTTTTTGGGCGGCAATTTTCCCGCTAGGCGGGTCGGCAACGAGGAGACGGCAATGGAACTCAAGGGCACCAAGACGCACGACAATCTCAAAGCCGCGTTCGCGGGCGAATCGCAAGCGAACCGGCGCTATTTGTACTTCGCCAGCAAGGCCGACGTCGAAGGGCAAAATGATATCGCGGCGGTATTTCGCTCCACTGCCGAGGGCGAGACGGGCCATGCGCACGGACATCTGGATTATCTTGTCGCGGTGGGCGATCCGGCGACCGATCTGCCGATCGGCAAGAGTCGGGACAATCTGAAGGCGGCGATCGCCGGCGAAACGCACGAATACACCGACATGTATCCGGGCATGGCGAAGGCGGCGCGCGGCGAAGGATTCGACGAAATCGCCGACTGGTTCGAGACGCTGGCCAAGGCGGAGAGGTCGCACGCGAACAGGTTTCAGAAGGCGCTGGACGCGCTCACCGATTGACCGTTATTACGTCAGGGCTGTATCGGCTTGGCGATTGGGAGCGACGAGGCTTGCCCTGACGCAATAACTCCGCCGATTGAGGCGGCGTGCTGCCGCCCGCCGCTCAATCTGCGGAAAGCGCGCGGTTCGGGCGCCGCGTTCGAGTTTCCGTGTCAACCTGGTCTTAGGCGACAAACCATGCGCGAAGGTAGCCTCGAAGCGCCTACCCGCCATCCGCTCGACTGGCGCAATCCTGCTTTCTTCGACCAGGCCGCGGCCGATGCGGAGCTGGAACGCGTCTTCAACATCTGTCACGGATGCCGGCGCTGCGTAAGCCTGTGCAACGCGTTTCCGACCCTGTTCGACTTGATCGACGAGAGCAAGACCGGCGAGATCGACGGCGTCGGCCAAGGAAGACTTCGGCAAGGTCGTCGATCAGTGCTATCTCTGCGACATCTGCTACATGACCAAGTGTCCCTACGTTCCGCCGCACCCTGGAACGTGGATTTTCCGCACGTGATGCTGCGCGCCAAAGCCATCAAATTCCGCAAGGGCGAAACCAGCTTTCCGCGATCGCATGCTCACCAGCACCGACCGGCTGGGCAAGCTGGCGACGATTCCGGTGGTGGTGCAGATGGTCAACAAGGCGAACGCGACGCCGGTGATCCGGCGGGCCATGCACAAGGTGATCGGCGTCCACGCCGAGCGGCGGTTGCCGCCCTTCGCGCCCAAGCGCTTCGCCCGCGTCGCGCCGGCGTCCACCGCGTGGCCGGTCAGGGATGGCGAGCGCACACCCGGCAAGGTGGCGATTTTTTCCACCTGCTACGTCAACTACAACGAGCCGGGAATCGGACTCGATCTGATCCGGGTCCTCGAGCACAATGAAATTCCGCACGTGCTCGTCGACAAGGAAGCGTGCTGCGGCATGCCGAAGCTCGAGCTGGGCGATCTGGATTCGGTGGAGAGGCTCAAGAACGCGAACATTCCCGCGCTGGCGCGGTTTGCCGCGCGACGGCTACGCCATTCTGACCGCGGTGCCCTCCTGCACGCTGATGTTCAAGAGCGAGCTGCCGTTGATTTTCCCGGAGGACGTCGATGTAAAAGCCGTGGCCGCGAGCGATGTTCGATCCGTTCGAATATCTGATTGCCGCGGGACCGCGACGGACTGCTGAAAAAGGACTTCACCAAGCCGCTGGGCAAGGTGAGCTATCACATCCCCTGCCATTCGCGGGTGCAGAACATCGGCCAGAAGACCCGCGAGGTGCTGGAGTGGATTCCCGATACGTCGATCGATCACGGTCGAGCGCTGCGCGGGACACGACGGCACGTGGGGAGTCAAGACCGAGTATTTCCAGACATCGATGAAAATCGGCAGGCCGGTCTTCCGGCAAATGGCCCAGAGCGAGCCCGATTACATCAGCTCCGACTGTCCCATCGCCGGACGTGCGATTCTGCAGGGAGTGGAGCAGGCAGACCCAGACCCAGACCGACCGTCGCACGCCCGGAAAGCGCATCCGCTGACGCTGCTGCGAATCGCCTACGGCCTGGCTCCGGCCGATGCCGGCGTGACGCCGTAGACGAGCCGCGATGCCGCGCATTACCCGCGACAGCCTGATGACGCTGGAGGCTTACGCCAAGGCGCGCCATGATTTCCGCGCCAAAGTCATGGCGCACAAGAAACTTCGCGCCGTGCATCTCGGCGAACACCTGACGCTGCTGTTCGAGGACGAGCTCACTATCCGCTATCAGATCCAGGAGATATTGCGCGTCGAAAAGGCATTCGAGGAGCAGGCGATCCAGGACGAGCTTGACGCCTACAATCCGCTGGTGCCCGACGGCCACAACTGGAAGGCGACACTGCTGGTCGAGTACGAGGACGTCGAAGAGCGCAAGCGTGCGCTCGCGACCTTGAAAGGCATCGAAGACCGGGTATGGGTGCAAGTCGGAATCTCGCCGCGCGTTTACGCCATCGCCGACGAGGATCTTGAGCGCGAGAACGCCGAAAAGACTTCCGCCGTTCATTTCGTTCGCTTTGAATTGACCCCGGCCATGGCGGACGAATTGCGCCGCGGCAGCCCGCTCTCTATCGGCGTGGATCATCCGGCGTACACCTTCACGCTACGCGAGGTGCCAGAACCGACCCGCCGCGCATTGCTCGCCGATCTTTCCAGCAACTGGTAAATCGAAGCACTTGTTGAGTTTTCGGTCTCCTGAGAATGTCCCAGGCGCGACCCACACTGGTTTACGACGGCGATTGCGGCATCTGCCGCTACTGGGTCGACTATTGGCAGGGACTGACTGGCGAGCGCGTCATTTACCGCTCCGTACCAGGAAGCGGCGGCGGATTTCCCGGCTATTCCGGTCGAGGCGTTCCAACAGGCCGATTCAGCTAATCGAGCCCGACGGCAAGGTCTATTCAGGCGCGGCCGCGACCTATCGCGTGCTGCGCCGCGTACCGGACGCCGCGCCTGGTGGTGGTTGTATGCGCATATTCCAGGCTTCGCGCTGGCAAGCGAGTGGTCCTACGCATTCATCGCTCGCCGTCGCGGCCTGCTCAACCGCGTCAGCAAGTTCCTCTGGGGACCCGCGCTGGAGCCGGAGCGTTACGAGCTGGTGAGCTGGGTGTTCCTTCGCGCTGCTTGGCGCGATCTATGTTGCAGCGTTTGTGTCGCTGGGCGTGCAGATCCTGGGACTTGGTGGGCCACGCGGGAATTCTTCCGCTCGGCGAGCACCTAGGTCGCGGCACGGCGGGCGCTCGGCAACACGGCCTATCGGATCCTGCCTACGCTGTTCTGGATCGACGCAAGCGACGCGCTGCTGCTCGCGGGTTGCGCGGTCGGCGCGCTGCTCGGATCGCTCGTGGTGCTCGAACTGGTGGACGCGGGCCGCGCTCATCGGCCTGTTCGTGCTCTATCTCTCCTACTTCTACGCCGGACAGGACTTCATGGGATTCCAGTGGGACGTGCTTCTGCTCGAAGCCGGGTTTCTGGCGATATTTCTCAGCAGCGGATCGCGCATCGTGATCTGGCTCTATCGCTGGTTTATCTTCCGCTACCTGTTCCTGGCGGGCGCCGCCAAGCTGCTTTCCGGCGATCCCACGTGGCGCGACTTCACCGCGCTGGAGTATCACTTCTGGACGCAACCGCTGCCGACTCCGCTCGCCTGGTACGCCGCGGAGCTGCCGAACTGGCTCCTGATCGGCGCGAACAGCCGCGACGCTGGTCGTCGAGCTCGGGATCGTCTTTCTTATCTTCCTGCCGCGGCGTCCGCGCGCCGTCGCTGCATGCTGCATCGCGCTCTTCCAGTCGCTCATCGTGCTCACCGGCAACTACAACTTTTTCAATCTGCTCAGCATAGCGATGTGCGTGCTTGCTTTTGGATGACGCAAGTCTTGCGCAGGTTCGTTGCCACCGCGATTGGCAGCGCGGGTGCGAAACCGCGCGCGACAGCCGGGACGCGTCGCAACGATGATCGCGACGGCGCTCGCTCTTGATCGATCGTGCCGGTGGGGCTGAACCGGATCTCGCCTGTCGTTGACGGGCGCCGGGCTGCCCGTCGCTGATGCGTTGCAACAGCTGGTCTCGCCGCTGATGATCGTCAATCCCTATGGATTGTTCGCCGTCATGACCACCAGCCGGACCCGAGATCGTGATCGAGGGTTCGGCCGACGGGCAGGTCTGGCGCGAGTACGTGTTTCGATTTAAACCCGGGCCGGTCACCGCGGCGTGCGCGATGGAGCATTCCGCACCAGCCGCGACTCGATTGGCAAATGTGGTTTGCCGCGCTCGGCGACCATAGCCGACAATCCCTGGTTCGAAAGCCTGATGCGGCGCCTGCTCGAAGGAAGCCCTCCGGTGCTGGCGTTACTCGAGGTCGATCCGTTTCCCGATCGCCCACCGAAATACGTACGCGCGCAGCTCTACGATTATCGCTTTGCCGATTCGAGTACCCGCGCCGCGACAGGCCAGTGGTGGGTCCGACAGCTCGCCGGACTCTACTTTCCGCAGGTCAGCCTGGCCCACTCCAAGGATTAGGCAGGACGCCGGCTGAAAAAAGTTTATCTCCCACTCGCCGGCGACGTCATCGTGGCGCAGATTTGGTCGCTGCCGTCGGATGCTCGTACCTTGCGCGACTACGCCGCAGCGCTGAGAGCTAGCTTTGGCCGGAGGCAGACCACCGCTCCCACGCGTCGCGGGTGATGCCGCGGATGCAAAACGGCTCCTGTTTTCCACGATGAGCGCGCGTGATCTTTTGCACCAGCGTCAGGCCGCACTTCTCCATGACCCGCCCCGACGCCGGATTACGCAGCAGGTGTGACGCCGTCATCTGGTCGCAGTCGAGGTAGCCGAACGTGAGCGCGACCACGGCTCGCGCCGCAGCAGTCGCGAATCCCCGACCCCAGTACGGAGCACCGATCCAGTAACCGAAATTCTCGTGCTCGTCGGCGACCGGTCGAGTCTCGATGGCTCCGACCAGCAGCCCGTCCTCCGCCTGCGTAATCGCGTAGACAAAGGCGATGCCGCGGTCGCGCTGCGCCTGATGGGTGGCGATCCATTCCTCCGCCATGCCGCTGCAATAGGGGTGCGGTATCAGGCGGTTGTCTCGGCGACCGCGAAATCGCCGGCCAGCAGTTGCACACGCGGCGCATCTTCCAGTGCGAACGGGCGTAGCTTGATCGGAAGCGAAGTGACGTGTTCTGGCAGCAAATCCGCGCCGGCTCGCTAAAGCTTAGTGGTCACTAGTCCCTGAAATTGCCGAATTGAACCGGAAAATCGGTGATCGTCTTCTTGACCAGCGCGATTGCGCTCTGCAGCTCGTCTCTTTTCGCGCCCGAGACCCGTACCGCGTCGCCCTGATGCTGCCCTGCACCTTGAGCTTGCTGTCCTTGAGCAGCTTGACGATCTTCTTGGACAGTTCCTGCTCGACCCCGACGCGGATGGTGACCTTCTGCTTGACCTTGTCATGGCTCATTTTCTCGAGGGTCTCGAACTTGAGCGAACGAACGTCGACGCCGCGCTTGGTCAGCTTGCCGAGCACGACGTCGGTGACTTGTCTGAGCTTGAACTCATCGTCGGCGAAAAGCGTCAGCTCCTTCTCCTTGTGCTCGACCCGCGAGTCGGAGCCCTTGAAGTCGAAGCGGGTCGATATTTCCTTGTTCGCCTGCTCGATGGCATTGCGAACCTCGACCTGATTGACTTCGGAAATGATGTCGAATGACGGCATGGCGTGCGACCTTGGGCGTGGAGTGGAAGCCTATTTCTTGCGCTTGCGCGCGAGCTTGGTTTCGATGCGCATGCGCAGCGCGTTGAGCTTGATGAAGCCGGCGGCGTCCTTCTGATCGTAGGCGCCGCGATCTTCCTCGAAGGTCGCGACGCTCGAGTCGAACAGCGAGTCGGACTTCGAATCGCGGCCGACGACGATGACGTTGCCCTTGTAGAGCTTGACGCGCACCCAGCCGTTCACGCGATGCCTGCGAGGCGTCGATCATCGTCTGCAGCATCTTGCGCTCGGGCGACCACCAGTAGCCGTTGTAGATCAGGCTGCGCGTAGCGCGGCATCAGCTCGTCCTTCAGGTGCGCGACCTCGCGGTCGAGGCAGATCGATTCGATCGCGCGGTGCGCCTTCAGCATGATCGTGCCGCCCGGCGTTTCGTAGCAGCCGCGCGACTTCATGCCGACGTAGCGGTTCTCGACCAGATCGAGCCGGCCGACGCCGTGCTTGCCGCCGAGCCGGTTGAGCTCGGTCGAGCACCTGCGCCGGCGTCATGGCCTTGCCGTTGACCGCGACGATGTCGCCGTGCGCGTATTCGAGCTCGAGATACTCTGCCGCGTCCGGCGCCTTCTCCGGCGACACCGTCCAGCGCCACATGTCCTCCTCGGGCTCCTGCGCCGGATCTTCCGAGCGCGCGGCCCTCGTAGCTGATGTGCAGCAGGTTGGCGTCCATCGAGTAGGGCTGCCGCCGGCCTGTGTGCTTCATCTCGATCGGGATGCCGTGCTTCTCGGCGTATGCGAGCAGCTTCTCGCGCGAGGTCAGGTCCCATTCGCGCCACGGCGCGATCACCTGGATGTCCGGCTCGAGCGCGTAGTAGCCGAGCTCGAAGCGGACCTGGTCGTTGCCCTTGCCGGTCGCGCCGTGCGCCACCGCGTCGGCGCCGGTTTCGCGCGCGATCTCGATCTGCCGCTTGGCGATCAGCGGGCGCGCGATCGACGTGCCGAGCAGGTATTCGCCTTCGTAGATCGCGTTGGCGCGGAACATCGGGATAGACGAAATCGCGGACGAACTCCTCGCGCAGGTCGTCGATGAAGATTTGCTTGACGCCCGCTGCCTTCGCCTTGCGCGCGCCGGCTCGAGCTCCTCGCCCTGGCCGATGTCGGCGGTGAAGGTCACCACCTCGCAGCGGTAGGTGTCCTGCAGCCACTTGAGGATCACCGAGGTGTCGAGGCCGCCGGAGTAGGCGAGCACCACTTTCGCGTCGATCATGTGCTCTCGGCATCGGATGCCGCTCAATCGATCCGCGCGCCGGTCTTCTTGATCACCGGCGCCCACTTTGTCGGATTCGCTCCTGATCAGCGCCGGCGAAATCCTCGGGCGTCGCCGCCGACGAGCTCGAAACCCTGGGCATTGAGCGCGCTCTTGACCGCGGGGTCCTTGAGAATCGCGTTGATTTCGGCGTTGAGCCGCTGCGACGATCGGGCGCGGCGTCCCGGCAGCGACGAGGATGCCGTTCCAGGCCAGCGCCTCGAACGCCGGATAGCCCGCCTCGGCGATCGTCGGCAGGTCGGGCAGCAGCGCAAATCGCTTGGCCGTCGTGACCGCCACGCGCGCGCAGCTTGCCGGCCTGGATCTGCGCCTGCAGCGGCTGCATGACGGCGAACATCATCTGCGTCTCGCCCTGGATCGTCGCCGTGACCGCCGGCGGCGAGCCGTTGAACGGCACGTGCACGATGTCGATGCCGGCGGTCGCCTTCAGCAACTCCATCGTCAGGTGCGACGAGCTGCCGTTGCCGACCGACGCGTAGTTGAGCTTGCCCGGATTGGCCTTGGCGTAGTCGATCGAGCTCCTTGACCGATCGGATCGGCAGCGCCGCGTTGACCGCGAGCACGTTCGGCTGGCTCGACGTGATGATCACCGCAGCCAGATCCTTTGCGGGTCGTAGGGCAGCTTCGCGTAGAGGTGAGGCGCCGAACGCCAGACGGCCCGTTGAACGAGATCACCATCGTGTAGCCGTCCGGAGGCGACTTGGCGACCGTAGATCGGTCGCGACGCGTGCCGCCGGCGGCCGGGCCGATCGTCGACGACGATCGGGCTGTCCGAGCCGGTCCTTCAGCCTGTCGCCGATCATGCGCGCCAGCACGTCGAGCGAGCTGCCCGCCGGCGCCGCGACGATGAACTTGATCGGCTTGTCCGGCCAGGTCTGGGCGCGGCGGCGAAAGCGGTGACAGTGCGCCGCTCGCGGCGAACGCGAGCAACAACGGCCAGATCCTGCGTGCTGACATTGCGTTTCCTTGGTTATTCCGGCGTGATGGCAGACCGCTTCGATGTTGTGGCCGTCCGGGTCCAGCACAAAAGCGCCGTAGTAATCGCGGATGATATTGCGGACGCGGACCCGGCGCGCCGTTGTCGCTGCCGCCCGCAGCCATCGCCGCCTTGATAGAAAGCGTCGACCTGCGCTCGCGATTCGGCGCGAAACGCGATGTGGATCGGCGGAACGTTCGGCTTGCCCTGGCCGATCCAGAAGTCCGGCTTCGGGCGCAACGCCGAAGCCGGCGAACTGCTTCCCACTCCATCAGCAGCGTATAACCGAGGGCGCCAGCGCCGCAGCGATAGAACGCCTTGCTTCTTGCCACGTCGGACACGGAGACTCCCGATGTGATCGATCATGTCGGCTCCGTCGAACGCAATGCTAGCCGCTCACGCGGCCGCAAACGAGATACTCGAGCAGCGCTTTTGCGCATGCAGCCGGTTCTCCGCCTCGTCCCACACCACGCTCTGCGGGCCGTCGATCACTTCGGCCGCCACTTCCTCGCCGCGGTGCGCGGGCAGGCAGTGCATGAACAGCGCGTCGGGCTTCGCCTGCGCGCATCATCTCCTGCGTCGACCTCCAGTCGCGCGAAATCGCGCTTGCCGCTCTGCGTTCTCCGCCTCGAAGCCCATGCTGGTCCACACGTCGGTCGTGACCAGATCGGCGCCGCGGCACGCGTCCATCGGATCGGCGAACGACTCGTAAGTGGCTGGTGTCGCAGACGCCGGCGCGCTCGGGCTCCACCTCGTAACCCGGCGGCGTCGAAACGTGGACGTTGAAGTCGAACATCGTCGCCGCCTGCAGCCAGGTGTTGCAGACGTTGTTCGAGTCGCCGATCCACGCGACGGTCTTGCCCTTGATCGAGCCGCGATGCTCGATGTAGGTGTAGATGTCGGCCAGGATCTGGCACGGGTGGTACTCGTTGGTGAGCCCGTTGATCACCGGCACGCGCGAGTGCGCGGCGAAGCGCTCGATGATCGTCTGCTCGAAGGTGCGGATCATGACGACGTCGACCATCCGCGAGATCACGCGCGCGACGTCCTCGATCGGCTCGCCGCGCGACAGCTGCGTATCGCCGCGGTTCAGGTTGATCGCGATGCCGCCCAGCTGGTTCATGCCGGCCTCGAACGAGACGCGGGTGCGCGTCGACGCCTTCTCGAACACCATCGCCAGCGTGCGGTCGCGCAGCGGCTGATAGAGTTCGTAGCGCTTGAAGCGGTCCTTGATCCAGCGCGTGCGCTCGAACAGGTAGTCGAGCTCGTCGCGGCTGAAATCCTGAGCTGCAGAAAATGCTTGGGAGCCACGGGTCGCGCTCACGACGGCACGCCAAAGCCTGTAATCGCTGAAGAAACAGTATTATTAGCAGCGCATGACGTCGCGGCCCAAGCGCGGCCGTGTCCGGATCATCCGGTCGCGACCTGCGAAGTCGAAAAGGCGCCGCAGGGCGCTCTGTTCGTCGTCGTGCGACGACGATCGCGCTACGGCAGCGCCTTGATCGCTTGCGCCAGCCGCGACTTCGTTGCGCGACGGCGGTGGTTCCTGTGCACGATCTTCTTGTCGGCGATGCGGTCGATCACCGACTGCCGCGCCTGCAGCTCCTGGTCGCCGGCCGCCTTGTCGCCGGCGGCGATCGGCTTTCTTGACCTTCTTGCAGCGCGGTGCGCAGCGACCGACTTGAGGCTCGCGTTGCGCTGACGCGTCGCTTCTCGCTTGCCGGGCGCGTTTGCGCGGCTTGGGCAGTGGTATTGGCCAGGTTCGTGAATCCGATTGCGAGTGTGTCTGGCTGGTGCGTTGCCTCGCTTGGAAGCAATCGGCGCATCGGCTGGAGCCTCAAAAGACCGGGCATAATAGCGACTTTCCGCGGTTCGCGCAAGCCGGATCCGATGCCGGATCGCTGCTTCGTCGCTTCGTCGTCGACTTCGCGATTTCGCTTGCAATCCACGCTCAAGTCGCCGATCGCGCCTGAAAGTCGCGGCACGCCTCGCGCGCCTTGCGATGAATCTGCTCAAGGCGCTGTCCACCGTCAGCGCATTGACGCTGCTGTCGCGGATCACGGGCTCGTTCGCGAGAGCCCGAAGGCGGTCGGCGTTCGGCGCCGGCTTGCAGATGGACGCCTTCGAGGCCGCATTCCGGTTGCCCAACATCCTGCGCCGGCATGTTCGCCGAAGGCGCGTTCTCGCAGGCGTTCGTGCCGATCCTCGCCGAATATCAAGCGTGCGCGCGGCGACGACGCGACGCGCGATCTCGTCGGCCGCGTCGCGCACGCTGCTCGCGCGTGGCTGCTGCTCGCATTGTCCGTGCTCGGCATGCTCGCCGCGCCGTGGCTCGTCTATGCTGCTCGCCAGCGGCTTCGCGAGACGCCCGGCAAGGTCGAGCTCACGGCGCGAGCTCGATCCGGATCATGTTCCTGTACATTCTGTTCATCTCGCTGGTGTCGCTCGCCGGCGGCGTGCTCAACGTCTCATCGGCGGTTCGCGATTCCCGGCGTTCACGCCGGTGCTGCTCAACCTTTCGATCATCGCGCGCGGCGATCTTCGTCGCCCCGCACTGTCGATCCGCCGATCATCGCGCTCGGCGTGGGGCGTTCGTCGGCGGCGTCGCGCAGCTCATGCTTCAGATCGTCCCGCTCGCGCAGCTTGGCGATGCTGCCGCGCCCGCGCTTCGACTGGCGCGACGAAGGCGTGCGCCGCGTGCTGCTCGGCGATGGGGCCGGCGGTGCTCGGCGTGTCCGCGGCGCAGATCTCGGTCGCTGATCAACACGCAGCTCGCCGCGTACCTGGGCGACGGCCGCATCTCGTGGATCACCTACGCCGACCGCCTGATGGAGTTCCCAGCGCGCTGCTCGGCGTCGCGCTGGGCAATCGTGCTGCTGCCCAGCCTCGTCCAAGCATCATCACGACGCGAACCACGACGCAGTACTCGGCGCTGCTCGACTGGGGCCTGCGGCTCGACCTTCCTGCTGGCGCTGCCGGCGGCGCTTGCGCTGGCGCTGCTTGCGCGTGCCGTTGATCGCCACGCTGTCACCAATACGGCCGCTTCTACGCGTCAACGACGTCTGGCAGACGCGCGCGCGCGCTGCTCGGCTACAGCGTCGGCCTGCTCGGGCTGATCGCGGTCAAGATCCTGGCGCCGGGCTTTTATGCGCGGCAGGACATGCAAAACGCCGGTGCAAGATCGCGTTCCGGACCGTGCTGGTCATCGCAGACTCTGGCGGTCATCGCTGATGTTCCAGATCGGGCACGCCGGGCTGCACGCTGGCGACTTCGCTCGGCGCGTGCCTGAACGCGCGCTGCTTTATCGCGCGATGCGCCGCGGCGGCATCTTGCTACGCCGCTAGCCGGGCTGGGGCTGCTTCTTCGGCCGCGTCGCGATCGCGCTTGTCGCGCTGGGCGGCGTGCTGTGGTGGGCGTCGCGGGCGGCCGCGTTCTGGGCGACGGCAGGCTTATGGGCGAAGGTCGGGCGGCTGTCGATGGTGATCGTCGCCGGTGCGCTCGCATACTTCGGCGGCGTTGTGGCTGGTCGGCTTCCGCTTTGCCGACTTCAACCGGCGCGAGCATCACTAGCGTTCAAATCGTCGCAGATCCGTTGTGGTCATTCCGGCAGGGGATCACGGTTCGCTCCGACGGCCGGCGGGCCTGCTGGCGGGCGCGCGTGCACCGGCGCCCTCAGCGCTTTCGGAACAGACTCAACTGAGGCGCGACTGCCCGCTGATGGTTCCGCCAGCGCCGCCGATCACGCTCGAGGGCTTGAAACGTGCCCTGAGCACGGACTCGCTATCATCACTTTGTGGCTGTTCCGATGCCGTCGATCAGAAATGTTTATCTGGCGTGTTCGCGTGCATACCTTCGCTGAACAATGCGCCATCCGTCGGGCGGGAACCGCCGCACCAGTTCGCGTATCGCCGCAAGCTCGCGTCGCTGACTTCGCGACATGTGATCCGGGTCGGTTACCTCGCCGGCATGACGCGCGACCTCTGCGCCGCTGCCGGGTCGGGAAATCCATAAAAAGTTCTGCGTGTTTCCCACAAGTGGATCGGATACCGTGCGGGCGCGAAGCTCTCTCTGGGGTGCGCGCGTGGTTCGGCCGGTAATCTGCCGCTTGACGGAGAACGGCAGATCAGCTCCGGCACCAGCGAAGATCCAGCCTCCCGCCGTCAACAGCAGTTGGCGGGCGCGGTATCGCCTGTTCCGTGACTAGGCGCACCCCATCGCCGTCACTCCACTACCGGTTCGTCGTAGCGTAGCGTTGCGCCGTGCGTTTGCGCCGCTGGTGCGCGTGGGATTCGGGAAAGAATTCCGGCGCGCGGTTCCACAGCGACCATATCATCGGCTGGCCGTAAGGCGGAAACCGTCGGTACTGGTCGGCGTCAGCAATTCGTACGGAGCCGATGTTGTTCCGCACTGCGTCGCGCGCCGGTCACCAGCACGCCGTCGGGCCGGCCTATCATCCCGCCCGTGATACGCATCAGGTCTCGGCGGACAAGCGTTCCAGCTCCAGAGCTCGTATGCCCGGTGCACGAGCGGCACATACGTCGGATGCTTGAAGTGTGCCTCCGGATGATGCGCGTCTGCCCGTGCGAAGGGCGTACGAATGCGGTGGTGTGAAACGATCCAGCCCGAGCGCTTTGGCCGCTCGCGAGGTGAAACGCGGCGGCGCTCCCATCGCCGGAGCCGACCACGACGACATCGTCGGATCGGACATCGCGGTGGCTATCAGCGGGTCGGCATGGAAGAAGGCGCCTAGCCGAGCTGGGCCAGGTCACATCCATTAAATCTGGCTCGCAGGTGTTGCGCGATGTCGGACACGTCGCGCGCTGCATGTCGCGCTTCCAGCGCCGCTCGTCGAACTCGGTGCCGCGATGCATGGTGCAGCGGTTGTCCCACATGACCAGATCGTGCACGCGCCAGCGATGCGTGTATACGAACTGGCGCTGCGTGGCGTGCGCCATCAGCTCTTCGAGCAGCTCGTCTGACTTCTTCGTCCGGCATGCCAGGATGCGCCCGCGTGCGAGGCGAGGTAAAGCGCGCGCCGGCCGGTCTGCGGGATCGTGCGCACCAGCACCTGCTCGCGCCGGCGGCAGCGCGGCGCGCTCGCTGCTCGGAGTAGTCGGTGAAGCCCAGCTTGGCGCGCGGAGTGGAAGATCGAATGCTCGACGACCAGGCCGTCGATGCGCCGTCTGGGTCGCCTCCGGCAGCGCGTCCCAGGCGGCGCGCATGTCGGCGAACTCGGTGTGGCCGCCGATCGGCGCCACGCTTGCGCGCGTAGAGCAGCGATGCGCAGCGCCGGCACGTGGCGGAAGATGCTGTCGGTGTGCCACAGACGGTTGGCCAGGCCCGACAACCGCTTGCGGGCTGTCGGCGCTTCAGTATCTCGTTGTCGTGGTCGAGGTTGGACACGTCGGAGATCGCGGCTGTCGATGCGGTCCTTCTTGATTTCTTCCTGATAGGAATTGATGTTCGGCTCCAGCGGCCCGAACACGCTGCGCGAATTCCACGTGCTGATCGGAAGTCAATTGCTGCGCGGGGAACACCAGCACGCGCGTACTTCCAGAACGCGGCCTTGATTGCGGCCTCGTCCTCCGCGCGACAGCGGCTGCGCTGAGATCCACATCGCCGACTTCAGCGGCGAAGTCCGGGGTGACCGGAAGAATCGTATCGCCATTTGCTTCCTTGTCTTCCCATTTCCTCACTACGCCTGGCTGCCTGGTTCACTCGGGCACGATGCCCACTTCCTGACCACGCGCGCCCACTTCGCCAGGTCCTTCCGGATGTAGGCCGCGAATTCCTCCGGGCTGCTGCTGACAGCGCCTCGGCGCCACGCTGCTCTGCATCCACGCCTGCATCGCACGGATCCTTCATCGACCGCGACCAACTCCGCGTTGAGCCGCGTGATGACAGGGGCCGGCGTGCCGGCTGGGCGCCAGTATGCCGAACCAGTTGTAGCGTCTCGTAACCCGGGCACGCCCAGCTCCGCGCAGCGTCGGGCACCTCCGGCAGCTGCGCGCCACGCGTTTCGCGCCGGTCACGGCCAGCGCCCGCAGCTTGTCGGACTTGATCGTGGGGCAGTGCCGTGTCGTTGAACATCAGCTGGATCTGGCCTCCGAGCAGGTCGGTGAGCGCCGGACCGGTGCCCTTGTACGGGACATGGGTCATCCGGACGCCAGTCGCCGCTGTTGAACAATTCGCCCGACCAGGTGGCTCAGGCCGCCGGTGCCTGTCGATCCGAAATTCAACTGCCCCGGCTTCGACTTGGCGAGCGCGATCAGCTCGGCGACGCTCTTCACCGGCAGCGACGGATTCACGACCAGCACCGTCTGGCTTTCGGCGATCAGCGCGATCGGCGCCAGGTCCGCGATGCGGATCGAACGGCAGCTGCTTGTAGATCAGCGTGTTGAGCCCGACCGTGGCGTTGTTGCCGATGTACAGCGTGTAGCCGTCGGCGGGCGACTTCGCCGCCTTGTCGGCGCCGATATTGCCGCCGCCGCCGGCGATGTTGTCGACGACCACCGGCTGCTGCACGCGATCCGCCAGCGCCTTCGCCGACCGCCCTCGCCACCGCGTCCGGTACAGCCCGCCGGGCCGGGTAGAGGCACGATCAGGTGGATCGCCCTGTTCAGGATAGGCCGCGTGTGCGCTTGCCGCACGCGCGAACGCGATCATGGCGATGGCCCTTTTGAAAGAGATGACAAGCGTCGCTTCATGCGGTCTCATCAGATGCGCTATCAGGGGGCAGGGGAAGGACCGATTATGCTATGTTCGAACGCCGGAAGTCCGGAGGCCCCAGTGACCGCTCGTCGCGCTGCGCAGCTCTTGCTCGTCGTCGTGTTTGCGCCGCTGTGGGCGTCAGCGCAATCAGCCTGCGGCACACGCACGGTCTACTATCCCGACGCGGCGTGGCAGCACAAGACTCCGGCCGAGGCGGGCATCAGCGCGTCGCTCTTGAAAGATGCGATCGACTTCGCCGTTGCCAGGCGAGACCAGGGCGCCGCGCGATCTCAAGCTCAATCATTACCAGACCTTCGGCCGCGAGCCGTTTCGGCTACGCCATCGGCCCGATCAAGGACCGCGGCGACCCGACCGGCATCATCGTGCACAAGGGCTACGTCATCGCCGAATGGGGCGACCCGCTGCGCGTGGACATGGCGCACAGCGTGACCAGAGCTTCCTGTCGAGCGTGGTCGGCATCGCCGTCGATCGCGGCATGATCAAGAGCATCAACGACACGGTGCGCGAGTATGTTCCGCCGATTCAGGTCTACAACGCGGTTCCGGCCGGCAACAAATCCGACAGCCTCGGCACGCCGGATTTTCTGTATCTCGTTCGAAACGCCGCACAACCGGACCATCACGTGGGACCACCTGCTGCGCCAGACCAGCGACTGGGAAGGCACGCTCTGGGGCAAGCCCGACTGGGCCGACCGGCCCGGCGACAAGCCGAGTGAGTGGACCACGCGGCCGCGCGACAAGCCCGGCACGCGCCTGGAAGTACAACGACACGCGCGTCAACGTGCTCGCGCTCGCCGCGCTCAACGTCTGGCGCCGGCCGCTGCCGCAGGTGCTGAAGAGAGAACGTGATGGATCCCATCGGCGCCTCGAACACCTGGCGCTGGTACGGCTACGAGAATTCGTGGATCGTTCTCGATGGCATTGCGGTTCAGTCGGTGACGCGGCGGCGGGCATTGGGGCGGGGGCATGTTCATCAACGCCTACGACATGGCGCGCTTCGGTTACCTCACGCTTGCGCCACGGCAAGTGGAAGGACCGGCAGATACTTTCGCGGCAATGGGTCGACTGGGCGCGGACGCCCACCGCCGCACAGCCGACGTACGGCTTCATGAACTGGTTTCTCAACACCGACCGGAAATACCTGCCGAGCGCACCCGCCAGCGCATTCGCGCATATCGGCAACGGCACGAACATGATCTACGTGGATCCGGGCACGATCTGGTGGCGGTAGTGCGCTGGATCGACACCAAAGCGATGGATGAATTCGTGAAACGGCTGCTGGCGGCCGTCGAAAGGAAATAGCCGACTAGGATAGTTGACTCAGGCTCCTGACAAAAATACCGCGTCGGCATGATTTCCGCGCTTCAATCGTGGCCGCCCGGCTTGCGATGCGGACACTTCACTCGCGTCACTCGGCGTAAAGGTAGAGCGCGTGCTCGCTGATCTCGAACCCGCGCTCGCGGGCGATCCTGGTCTGCCGCTTCTCGATCTCGGCGTCGAAGAATTCCTCGACGCGGCCGCATTGCAGGCACACCAGATGATCGTGGTGGCCGCCCTGGTTGAGCTCGAACACCGCCTTGCCTGATCTCGAAATGATGCCGCACCAGCAATCCCGCCTGCTCTGAATTGCGTCAGCACGCGATATACCGTCGCCAATCCCACGTCCAGACCCTCGGCCAGCAGCTGCTTGTAGACGTCTTCGGCAGTCAGATGCCTCACCTTGCTCTGCTCGAACAGGTTGATGATCTTGAGCCGCGGCAGCGTCGCCTTGAGGCCTGCGCTCTTGAGGTCGCTGCTGCGTTGACATGGTACGTGCGGAGTGGCCGTAGGCGAAGCTAGGGTCGCGAGCGAGCGCCTTGCTATGATATAGTTTCCAGTCGTTTTTAGCAGCGGAAGTCCACCCATGCGCGCACTCTTCTGCGCCACCGCCATCGCACTGATGCTGGCAGCTTGCTCCTGGGTACCGAGGCTGGGCGTCTACAAGCTCGACATCAATCAGGGCAATTACATAACGTCAGGACCAGGTCGACAAGCTCAAGGTCGGGCCAGACCCGGCAGCAGGTGCGCGCCGTCCTCGGCACGCCGATGCTCACCGACGCGTTCCACGCCAACCGCTGGGACTATCCCTACGAGTTCAATCGCCTCGGCCGCACCCTCGAGCACCGGCAGTTCACGGTTTACTTCGTCGACGACAAGGTGGCGCGCTGGAAGGCGACGAAATGCCGCCGTCGCCGGCGGAAGTCGCGCGCTCCGGCGGTGGCGACGCGGTGCTGGACAAGTCGTTTGTCTACCGCGCCGAAGACCGGCGAGGACAAGCTGGCTGCAGCAGCTCCTGCAGAAAGATGGGCTGGTGGCAGTAGCGGCCGGTCCGGTGCCGATACGCGTCGCGATCGCCGGCAGCGGCGGGCGCATGGGCCAGACGCTGATCGATGCCGTGCGCGCGGCACCCGACCTGACCCTTGCCGGCGCGCTGGAAATTTCCGGCAGCGCCGTTGCTCGGGCCGCGACGCGGGCGAACGCTCCGGCCATGCAACGGGCGTGGCGATCACCGCCGACCCCGCAGCCGGCGTTCCGCAACGCCGACGTCCTGATCGACTTTACCCGGCCCGACGGCGACGCTTGCTCATCTGGCCGCGTGCGCTGGCGGCGAAGGTCGGCGCCGTGGTCGGCACGACCGGGCTCTCGCGCTGCCGACAAGGAAGCGATGCGCGGGCTCGCGCGCGGCATTCCGATTGTCTTCGCCCCGAACATGAGCGTGGGCGTCAACGTGCTCATCAAGCTGGTCGAAGTCGCGGCGCAAAGACTGGGCGACGATTACGACGTCGAGATCGTCGAAATGCACCATCGACACAAGGTCGATGCGCCTCCGGAACCGCGCTGCAGGCTTGCGAGGCGGCGGCCACGGCGCTGGGCCGCGATCTCGAGTCGGTGGGCGTCTACGCTCGCCGAGGCGTCACCGGAGAGCGCCCGGGACGCGCCATCGGCTTCGCCAAGCCTTGCGCGGCGGCGACGTCGTCGGCGATCACACGGTCATATTCGCGGGCGATGGCGAGCGCATCGAGCTCACGCATCGGGCCGCGATCGCGGGCGAACTTCGCCCAGGGCGCCCTGCGCGCGGCGCGCTTTGTCGCGCTCAAGCGCAAGGAGCCTCGCCTGTACGACATGCAGGACGTCCTGGGTCTGCGTTGAGCGGCCCAGGCTAAAGCGACGTAACCATGGCGGTCGTTCATCCTTTCGACCTGAGTGACCGGCGCGCGCTGGTCACCGGCGCCGGCGGCGGCCTCGGATTCGCGATCGCGCAGAGGGTTGGCGCGTGCCGGTGCCGCGGTGGTTCTCAACGGCCGCAATCGCGACAAGCTCGACGCCGCCGCAAAGCGTCGCTTGAGAGCGACGGCATGACCGCGCATGCCGGTCGCGCCTTTCGACGTGACCGACGCCGCCGCGGTCAACGACGCGCATCGAAGCATCGAGCGCCGCATCGGGCCGCTCGATATCGTCGTCAACAATGCCGCGTGATCAATCGCGCGTCAGCCGTCGCCGATGTAAGCGACGCGCACTGGCGCGAGACTTGATGGCAGCCAATCTCGATGCGCCGTTTTTCGTCGCGCGAGCGGTCATTCCCGGCATGAAGACGCGCCGGCGCGGCAAGATCGTCAACATCTGCTCGCTGGCGAGCGAAATCGGCCGCCCGAATATCGTTCCTTACGCGACGAGCAAGGGCGGCCTCCAGATGCTCACCCGCGCGCTCGCGGTCGAGCTCGCGCCGCACAACGTGCAGGTCAACGGCATCGCGCCGGGCTTCTTCAAGACCGACATGAACGCGGCGCTGATCGCCGACGCGGAATTCTCCGCCTGGGTCGCCCGGCGCACGCCCGCTGGCCGCTGGGGCGAGCCGCCCGAAATCGCCGGCGCCGCGGTGTTTCTTGCGTCGAACGCGGCGGATTACGTGACCGGCCACGTCCTGTTCGTCGACGGAGGCTTCAGCGTCGCGTATTAGTTTCCGCACGTCGGTGCGGCGGCGCGCGGCCGACGTTTTGCCGATAGCGAGCAGCCCGCGGCTGCGGTATAATTTGCCGCTTCCGAGAGCGGGAAGGCCACGACTGGCCTCCCCGCTTCGCATATCTACCGTTCGCTCCGAGGAAATACGCCGTGTCCGCCGCCCACGTCCCCGCGATCCTCGCGCTCGCCGACGGGACAGTGTTTCCGCGGCCGGGCCATCGGCGCGGAATCGCGCCAGTGCCGGTGAGGTGGTGTTCAACACCGCCATGACCGGCTATCAGGAAATCCTGACCGACCCTCCTACGCCGGACAGATCGTCACGCTGACCTATCCGCACATCGGCAACACCGGCGTCAATCCGGAGGACGTCGAGTCGAAGCGGCATCTTCGCCGCCGGACTGGTGATCCGCGATCTGCCGTGCGTGGCCGCGAGCTGGCGCAAGATGCTCGATCTGTCTTCGCTATCTGCGCGACGCGGGAATTGCCGGCATCGCCGACATCGACACCCGCCAGTTGACGCGGATGCTGCGCGAAAAAGGCGCCCAGAACGGCTGCCTGATGAGCGGTGCCGTCGACGACAAAAAGCCACAGCGATCGCGCGCGAGGCACCGTCGATGGCCGGGCTCGACCTGGCGAAGGTGGTGAGCTGCACCGCGCCGTACGACTGGGACGGCAGCACGTGGGCGCTGGGCGCCGGCTATCGCGCAGCAGCGAGCCGTCGCGATTTCACGTCGTCGCCTACGATTTCGGCATCAAGCACAACATCCTGCGCATGCTCGCCGAGCGCGGATGCCGCCTGACCGTCGTTCCGGCGAAGACGCCGCGCGCGAGGCGCTTGGCGCTGAAGCCCGGACGGCGTCTTCCTGTCCAACGGCCCCGGCGATCCCGGAGCCGTGCGATTACGCGATCGACGCCGATCCGCGATTCCTCGACGCCGGCATCGCCGACCTTCGGCATCTGCCTCGGGCACCAGCTGCTCGGGCTCTGCCACCGGCGCGAGACCGTGAAGATGAAGTTCGGCCATCATGGCGCCAACCACCCGGTGCTCGACAAGGACACCGGGCAGGTCCTGATCACCAGTCAGAACCACGGCTTCGCCCGGTCGATCATGTCGACGCTTGCCTGCCAACGTGCGCGTGACGCACGTGTCGCTGTTCGACGGCAGCCTGCAGGGAATCGCGCTCACCGACAAGCCGGCGTTCAGCTTCCAGGGCGCATCCCGAGGCGAGCTCCGGGTCCGCACGATCTCGCCTACTTGTTCGATCGCTTCGTGGCGCATGATGGAGCGGCCCGCGGTGAAGGAGGGCACATGAGCACCATCGAGCTCTACGGTTGCCGCGGATGCGGCTCGGCAGTGGTCGAGGCGCTGCTCGAGCGCGCCGGACGTCGAGTTCGTGTATCACGCGGTGAAGCTCTCAGAGAGGGGCCTGCCACGGACGAGGCTTTGAAGGCGATCAATCCGCTGACGCAGGTGCCGACGCGCTCAAGCTTCGCCGACGGCACGCGTCAGTGACCGCGAGCGCGGCGATCATCGTCACGCTCGACGCGGCACAGCTACCGGCCGCGCACATCCTGCCGCCGGCCGGCGATCCACGCGCCGGGCGCTCGCGCTGCGCTGGATCCGGCGTTCATCGCCGAGCAACACTGTATCCGGCGATCAGCGTCGCTCGATTTTCCGCGAGGTGATGGGTGAGAAGAGCGATGCGGCGCGCCGCCAGCTCAGGGAGCCGGCGCCGTCGAGCGTCTGTAAGCTCACTGGACCATCGCTCGAGCAGGCGTTGAAACCGGCGCCGTGTCGTTCGGCGCCGCGAAATGACCGCGCCTCGACGTCGTATGCCGCGATGCGTGCATCGCGCTGGGAGCCGAGGGCGCGCGTGGAGTCGGCGAGCGTTGTCGCCACAGTCGCATCCGCGCTTGCATTGACCGAGCGCAGGACGCGAATCGTCGCCCGTAGTTCGGGCAGCGCTAACTTCAAGCGCGATGTCATGCCCAGACGCACCGACATCGAATCGATCCTGATCATCGGCGCCGGCCCGATCATCATCGGCCAGGCGTGCGAGTTCGACTATTCGGGCGCGCAGGCGTGCAAGGCGCTGCGCGAGGAAGGCTATCGCGTCATCCTGGTCAACTCCAATCCGGCGACGATCATGACCGACCCGGAGATGGCCGACGTCGACCTACATCGAGCCGATCACCTGGCCGATGGTCGCCAAGATCATCGAGCGCGAGCGTCCGGACGCGCTGCTGCCGACGATGGGCGGCCAGACGGCGCTCAACTGCGCGCTCGACCTGGCGCGCGAAGGCGTCCTGAACAAGTTCGACGTCGAGCTGATCGGCGCGACGAAAAAGGCGATCGACAAGGCCGAGGACCGCGAAAGTTCAAGGCGGCGATGACGCGCATCGGGCTCGCCTCGGCGCGCTCGGGCATCGCGCACAACCTCGAGCAGGCGCTGGAGGTGCAGGCCGACATCGGCTTCCCGGCGGTGATGCGGCCCTCGTTCACGCTCGGCGGCACCGGCGGCGGCATCGCCTACAACAAGGACGAGTTCGTCGAGATGTGCAAGCGCGGGCTCGACCTGTCGCCGACGCACGAGCTGCTGATCGAGGAATCGCTGCTCGGCTGGAAAGAGTTCGAGATGGAGGTGGTGCGCGACAAGAAGGACAACTGCATCATCGTCTGCTCGATCGAGAACCTCGACCCGATGGGCGTGCATACCGGCGACTCGATCACCGTCGCGCCGGCGCAGACGCTGACCGACAAGGAATACCAGATCATGCGCGACGCGTCGATCGCGGTGCTGCGCGAGGTCGGCGTCGACACCGGCGGCTCGAACGTCCAGTTCGCGATCAATCCCGACGACGGGCGGATGATCGTGATCGAGATGAATCCGCGCGTGTCGCGCTCGCTCGGCGCTGGCGTCCAAGGCGCACCGGCTTTCCGATCGCGAAGGTCGCGGCCAAGCTCGCGGTCGGCTATACGCTGGACGAACTGCAGCAACGACATCACCGGCGGCGCAGACGCCGGCGTCGTTCGAGCCGACCATCGATTACGTCGTCACCAAGGTGCCGCGCTTCGCGTTCGAGAAATTCAAGCAGGCCGACGACCGCCTGACGACGCAGATGAAATCGGTCGGCGAGGTGATGGCGATCGGCCGCACGTTCCAGGAGTCGCTGCAGAAGGCGCTGCGCGGGCTCGGAGACGGGCGTCGACGGCTTCAACCTCAAGACCGTCGACCCGGAGACGATCGCCGACGAGCTGGCGTATCCGCGCGCCGAGCGGCTGTGGTACGTCGCCGACGCGCTCGGCGATCGGCATGACGCTCGAGGAAGTCTACGCGCACACGAAGATCGATCCGCTGGTTCCTGGCGCAGATCAAGGAGATCGTCGATACCGAGCTCGAAGCTCGACAAGCGCACAGCTCGACTCGATCTGACGCGCGGACGAATTGCGCGCAGCTGAAGCGCATAGGGCTTTTCCGACCGGCGCCTGGCGCTATCTGCTGCAGAGTCGACGGAAGCCGACGTGCGCGCGCCGCCGCCACGCGCTGGGCATCCGCCCCGTGTACAAGCGCGTCGACACGTGCGCCGCGGAGTTCTCGACGCGGACCGCGTACATGTACTCGACCTACGAGGACGAGTGCGAGGCCGAGCCGACCGACCGGAAGAAGGTGATCGTGCTGGGCGGCGGCCCGAACCGCATCGGGCAGGGCATCGAGTTCGACTACTGCTGCGTGCACGCGGCGATGGCGCTGCGCGACGACGGATTACGAGACGATCATGGTCAACTGCAATCCGGAGACCGTCTCCACCGACTACGACACTTCGGACCGGCTTGTACTTCGAGCCGGTGACGCTCGAGGACGTGCTGGAGATCGTGCACGTCGAAAAGCCGCTCGGGCGTGATCGTCCAGTACGGCGGCCAGACGCCGCTCAAGCTGGCGCGCGACCTCGAGAAGAACGGCGTGCCGATCATCGGCACCACGCCGGACATGATCGACATGGCGGAGGACCGCGAGCGCTTCCAGCAGATGCTGCACCGGCTGCAGCTGCAAGCAGCCGCCCAACCGCACGGCGCGCACCGAGGAAGCGGCGATGACCGCCGCGGACGCAGATCGGCTATCCGCTGGTCGTGCGGCCGTCGTACGTCCTGGGCGGGCGCGCGATGGAAATCGTCCACGAGCAGCGCGACCTCGAGCGCTACATGCGCGAGGCGGTCAAGGTGTCCAACGATTCGCCGGTGCTGCTCGACCGGTTCCTGAACGACGCGATCGAGGTCGACGTCGACGCGCATCTGCGACGGCACAGCGAGGTCGTCATCGGCGGCATCATGGAGCACATCGAGCAGGCGGGCGTGCACTCCGGCGACTCCGCGTGCTCGCTGCCGCCGCATTCGCTGTCGGCCGGAGCTGCAGGACGAGTGCGCCGGCAGACCGTGGCGATGGCGCAGGGCCTCAACGTCGTCGGCCTGATGAACGTGCAGTTCGCGATTCAGTTTCCGGAGGACGAGAACGGCGGCAAGGGCGTCGTCTACGTGCTCGAAGTGCAATCCGCGCGCGTCGCGCACGGTGCCCTACGTGTCGAAGGCGACCGGGCCGGCCGCTGGCCAAGATCGCCGCGCGCTGCATGGTCGGGCGGACGCTGCAGCGAGCCAGGGTGACGGCCGGCGAAATCGTGCCGCCGTATTTCTCGGTGAAGGAAGCGGTGTTTCCGTTCATCAAGTTTCCGGGCGTCGACACCATCCTCGGGCCGGAGATGAAATCCACGGGCGAGGTGATGGGCGTGGGCGAGTCGTTCGGCGAGGCGTTCGTCGAAGAGTCAGCTCGCCGCAGGCGTCAAGTTGCCGGAAGGCGGAACGTCGTTCATCAGCGTCAAGAATGCCGACAAGGCGAAGGTGCGTCGAGATCGCGCAGATGCTCGCGCGCCTTGGGCTTCACGCTGGTCGCGACCACGACGGCACCGCGACGGCGCTGTCCGCTGGCGGGCGTGCCGGTGATCGATCGGTGAACAAGGTGGCGAAGGGCGGCCGCACATCGTCGACATGATGAAGAACGACGAGATCGCGCTGGTCGATCAATACCGTGGAGGAGAAGCGCAGCTGCGATCCAGGACAGCTACGTCATTCGCCGCGCCGCGCTGAGCGGCCGGGTTCCGACCATACGACCATTGCCGGCGCGCGCGGCTGCAACCATGCAAGGCTTGCGCGGTACGACCTATGCGCTGCAGGCGCTACAGAAGGCTGAGCAATACGTA
>ERZ1370068.5561-contig-4582_pt1 | contig 70911 bp, 78 predicted proteins | sample MGYA00561227_ERZ1370068 | MGnify/ENA primary metagenome ERZ1370068 (study PRJEB38410, sample SAMEA6850437) | metagenome | study: Metagenomic assessment of the ecological functions of the soil: analysis of the soil microbiota associated with the...
GGTATTACTTCGTTCCAGTTGCGGCGTATTACTCCTGCAGCTTACCGTGAAGGCGCCGACTCCCCTACCGGTCTGCTCTTGACGATGCAAGCCGCGAGCTCATCAGACGCGCCGGCTCGCCGTCGTGGGCGGCAGGCCGGCCGGCGCCGCGATCGCCGCGATGGCGGCCGCGCGCGGCGTCCGCGCGCTGGCGTGATCGAGCGGGATCGATTTCCGCGCGACAGCGGTCTGCGGGAATTCGTCGTCGGCCGAAGGGTGCGCGGTGCTCGCGCGCTTGGGCCTCTCTCGCACGACGCTTGGCGCCAAGGGCGCGATGCCGATGGACGCGCTGCCTGCTCGCCGACGCGAGGGATCGCTCGGTCGAAGCCGCTCTGCCCGAACTGCCGCGGCGCCGGCCGGCACCGCGCGTGATCTCGCGCGCTGCTCGACGAGCGCCTCCTTCGCCACGCCGCCTCGTGCGGCGCGCGGCGGTGCGCGAGCAGATCGTCGCGCACGACCCGTCCATCCTGGACGCATGGACGCGTGACCGGCGCGTCACCCGTTCCGACGCGGGCGGGGCGCGACGAGTCGATCGACGCGACGCTCGTCGTCGCGCGCCGACGGCCGTCGCTCGATGCTGCAGCGCGCGCTCCACCCCGCGATCGGCGATCCCACGACCACGTCTCCGAAATCGTGGTTCGGCTTCAAGCCCACTTCCGGATCGGACGCAGGGCCTGTCGCGGCGCATCGAGCTTCTACGTGTTCGTAGGCGGCTACGCGGGCCTGGGTCCCATCGAGGGCGGGCGCATCTCGACCTCGCGCTGATCGCGCGCGTCGAGCGCGCTGCAACGCCTGCGGCAGGCTCTCCCGCAGCGTCTCTTCGAAGAGCGGATGCTCGCTAACTCGCTGCCTGGCGGACGCCGTCGCGGCGAGCCGCCGTGCTCGGCGCTGGAAGTCGATCAGGCCGCTTACGTTTCAACGTGCGCCGCGCCCGCCTCGCACGGCGCGATCTTCCTCGGCGACGCCGCCGGCACCATCGACCCGTTCAGCAGGCGAGGGCATGTCCAACGCCCTGAGGGGCGCCGAGCTCGCGCTCCCGTTCGTGCTCGGACGCCCTGGCTCGCTGGCGCTGCCTCGACGCCGCGGGGCGCGAGGGCGTGGTCGTCGATCGTGGCGCACGCGCCTCGCCCCGGTGACCCGGCGCGCGCGGCTGTTCGGCAGGATCTTCCGAGCACCTCGGGCCGGCCGCGCTGCGATGAGCCTGCTCTGCGCCTGCCCCAAGCGGCGCAGGCATGTTGCCCAGCCCTCGTCGCCGCGACGCGCACCGGGCTGGTATGACGATTCGCCCGGCGACCCCGCGACGACGTCCCGCTCATCGCCGCGCTCATCCGGGAGCTGGCCGCCTACGAGAAATCTCGCGCAGGCGAGGCCGTCGCCACCGAGACCACGCTGAGAGCAACCCTGTTCGGCGAGAAGCCCGGCGCCGAGGTCGCGATCGCCGAGCTTTCGACTGGCGCCGGCGGGCTTCGGCCCTGTTCTTCCACGAACTTCTCGACGTTCCTGGGCCGGCCGGGGATCTATCTCGAGGATCTGTTCGTGCGGCCCGAGTTCCGCGGGCGCGCGGCGTCGGACACGCGCCTCGCCCACCTCGCGCCGGACTCGCGGTCGATGGCGGCTGCGGCCGGCTCGAATGGGCCGTCCTCGACTGGAACGCTCCGCGCGATCGGCTTCTACGAAAAGCGCTGGGCGCCGAGACCGATGCGCGAATGGACGACGTATCCGGCTGGCCGGCGACGCGCCTCGGCGAGGCTCGCGACGGGAGGCCGAACGCCCTCAGGCGCATCGCGCTCTCGCCGTTGCCAGCCAGCCTGCGCTCGCAGTCGATGGCCGCGCGGCAGCCTGCCCCGGCCGCGGTGACCGCCTGGCGGTAGACGTGATCGTGCACGTCGCCCGCGCGGCGAAGACCCTCTCGATGTTCGTGTACGACGAGTGCCCGTCGAGCGGTCAGGTAGCCCTCGGCGGTCATCGGGAGCACGCGTCGCGAAGAGCGTCGGTGTTCGGCGTGTGTCCGATCGCGACGAAGAACCCGCCGCACGGGCTCCTCCGGTGACGGCGCCGGTCTTCAGGTTCTTCACCGCGACCGCGTCGACCTTGCTCGCCGTCGCCCTGCACCTCGGTCGACCGCCGAGTCCCACAGCACGCGCGACCTTCTCGTTCGCCAGGAGGCGCTCGGCCATGATCTTCGAGGCGCGGAACGAGTCCGCGGCGGTGGACGACCGTCACGCGCGAGCCGAACCGGGTCAGGAAGTTGGCCTCTTCCATCGCGGTGTCGCCGCCGCCGACGACGACGATCTCCTGGTTGCGGAAGAAGAACCCGTCGCACGTCGCGCAGTACGAGACGCCGCGCCCGCGAGTACTCCTTCTCGCCGGGGATGCCGAGGGTCTTCGGCGAGGCGCCGGTCGCGATGATGACCGCGTCGCGCCTGCGAGCGTCTCCGTCCTCGGTCGATCACGTGAACGGACGCTTCGAGAAATCGACGCTGCGTCGACGTCGCCAGGGACGAACGTCGTCCCGAACCGCTCCGCCTGCTTCTTGAACTTCTCCATGAGCTCGGGGCCCATGATCCCTTCGGGGAAGCCCGGGTAGTTCTCGACGTCGGTCGTCTGCATGAGCTGGCCGCCCGCCAGCAACCCTTCGACCACGACCGGGCTTCAGGCCCGCGCGCGCCGTGTAGAGCGCGGCGGTCAGCCCGGCGGGACCGGAACCGATGATCACGACGTCGTGAACGGCCACGGGACCTCCTTGGTCGGGAAGGGCGCGAGAATGGTAGCAGGAAGCGGTGACGGGTACCGGACCTGTCCCGCTAGTCGAGCTGGCCTCGCGCGGATGACGACGACGCCGCCGGGGTCACCGTGAAACGGCGCTTGTCCTCGTCCGGGTCCTCGCCGACGACGAAGCTCGCCGGGGATGCGAACGCCCTTGTCGACGATCGCTTCGTGACGCGCGCGTGGCGGCCGACGTCCACGCCGTCCATCAGCACGCAGTCCGCGACCTTGGCGTAGGAGTTGACGCGGACCTCGGGCCCGAGGACGCGACCGCTCGACGCGGCCGCCGCTGACGATCACGCCGCCGCTGACCAACGAGTCGAGCACGATCCCGAGCCGCCCGCCCGGCTCCTCCTGCGCGAACACCGTCTTGGCGGGGGCAGCTGGCTGCATCATCGTGCGGATCGGCCACTCCTTGTCGTACAGGTTGAAGACCGGCTCGACGGCGACGAGGTCCATGCTGGCCTCGTAATACGAATCCAGCGTTCCGATGTCGCGCCAGTAGGCGGTCTCCTTCTTGTTCTCGTCGACGGAACGAGATACGCGTAAGAGCTTGCGCGTCGCCGACGAGAGACGGCAGGATGTCGTGGCCGAAGTCGTGGCGCGATCTCGCGACGCGCGTCCGTGGTCGAACGCGCGCACCAAGCGTCTCGGTGTCGAAGACAGTAGACGCCCATGTTGACGAGGGCGCGGTCCGGGCTTGCCCGGGATCGGGCTCGGGCTCTTCGGCTTCTCCTGGAAGCGCGGTGATCCGCGCACTGCGTCGTCCACCGCGAGCACGCCGAACGCCGACGCCTCGTCGATGCGGGACCTCGACCGCGCGCCGACCGTCGCGATCGCGCCCGGTCGCTCGTGGCGCGCGATCAGCCGCGCGATAGTCCATCTTGTAGATGTGATCGCCCGGAGAGGACGACGACGTGGCGAGGACGCTCCTGCTCCAGCAGGTAGACGTTCTGGTAGACCGCGTCGGCGGTTCCCTGGTACCAGCGCTCGCCCGACGCGCAGCTGCGGCGGAACGCACGTGGATCCACTCGTCGAGCTCGTGGTTGAACAGCGGCCCCCAGCCGATCCGCACGTGCCGCTCGAGGCTTCCGGACTTGTACTGCGTGAGGACGTAGATCTTGCGCAGCCCCGAGTTCAGGCAGTTCGAGAGCGTGAAGTCGATGACCCGGTAGATCCGCCGAACGGGACCGCGGGCTTTCCGCGGTCGCGCGTCAGCGGGTACAGCCGCTCCCCTTGGCCGCCCGCCATCACGATCGCGAGCGTGTCACCCAGAAGGGTGCGGCGGCGATCGCCCATCAGGCCTCCGCGCGCGGAGGCGAGAAGCTGCTGCACGCGTGCGCAGCTCGCCCGGTGTCGGCTGATTTCACGACGTAGGCGTCGGCCGCCCAGCCTCAGTGAAGCTGTCCTTGTAGGACGAGTAGGCCGAGTTGAGCACGACGGGGATCCTCGGGTTCTTGTCGAGGACGCGGCTCATGGCCTCGAGGCCGTCCATTCCCGGCAGGCGGATGTCCATGACGACGAGGTCGGGCTTTTCGACTCGACCAGCTGGAGCCCGTCGGCCGCGTTCGCCGCCGTGACCACCTCGAAGCCGTCGCGTCTCGAAGTCCCGCTGGTAGAGGCACCCGCAGGTTCTTCTCGTCCTCGATGACCAGGATCTTAGACATCGGCTCCACCCTCCGCAGCCGCGCGGGAGGCGCAGCGCGACCGTCGTGCCCTCCCCTCGCGGCTCTCGATCCGGACTCTCGCCGCCGTGGTCGCGCACGATCTGCGACGCGATCGTCAGCCCGAGACCCGGACCTGTTGCGTCTTCGTCGTGAAGAACGGCTCCTGCGCGTATGCGAGAACCTCGCGGGACATGCCCACGCCCGGTGTCGACGACCGCCAGCTCGACGCCGTACGGAACGCCGCGCAACCGGATGACGAGCTCGCCCCCTTCGGCATGGCCTGCACCGCGTTCCGGAGCAAGTTGATGACCGCGTGGAAGATCTGGTCGCTGTCGGCGGCGGCTCGGGCGTATCGGGCGCCTCCTCGACGCGTCCGACGACACCGGCGTGGTCCAGCTCCCATGCGAGCAGGTCGAGCGCTTCCTCGGCGAGCGTGCGAGCGCGCACCGGACCGATCTTCGGCGGCGCCGGGACCGAGAACTCGAGGACCTCCTTGACGATGCTCTCGAGACGGCGCACCTCGTTGACGATGATCTCGAGCGACTCCGCGTCGCGGCGGCGTCGCTGCGCGGGCCGTGAGAAGCGAGCGGGCGAAACCGCCGATCGCGACGAGCGGGTTCCGGATCTCGTGCGCGACGCGGGCGCGCCATCTCGCCGATCGCGGTCAGGCGCTCGGACCGGACCATCCGCGCTTGATTCCTCCGAGCTCGCGCGTCGCCGCCTCGAGCGAGGCGACCTGGCGGGCGAGCTCCTCGGTGAGCCGTGTTCTCGACAGCGCCTGAGCCGCCTGCAATCCCAGAAGCTCCAGGATGTCGACGTCCTCGTCGGTGATCGCGCGGCGCGTGATCGCGTTGTCGGCCAGAGCAGACCGGCCGGCTTCCCGTCGGTCGACAGCGGCACGGCCACGAAGGCATCGATTCCCAGCACTCGACGATACGTCGGATGGGACGGCGTCCCGCGTCCACCTCGACGCCCGCCGGCGACGCGGTGGTCCCTCGCGCCGTGAGCGCTCGGACGACGAAGGCGGACTCGTCGTCGAGCTTGGCGGAAAGCCGGCGCGCAATCCCAGGACGCGCGGCTCGTCCCGCAACGACTGGATCGTAGTCGTCCACGAGCTCGCGCAGCGTCTCGAGCGCCCGTGGACAGGCGGGACCAGATCTTCTGCGCCTCCTCCGCGTCGGCAGGACCGATGGCGTCGCGGCCGCGCAGCACGCCGTGACGCTCGTCGACCAAGAGCAGGAAGGCGCGGTTGAAGCGCAAGCCCATGCTCGCGGTCGCCCCGACGAGGATCGTGCGCAAGATCCGCTCCGGGCTCATCGCCGACTGCAGGCACTCGCTGATCTCGCGGATGATCGACAGCTGCGCGACGCGACGGGCCAGTCGCCGCTCGAGCGCCTTCGACTCCGTCAGATCGGTGATGAGGACGAAGGCACCCTGCATGCCGCTCGCTCGACGCCAGATCGGTGCGCGTGACCATGACCGGAAGGTCGGCACCCGCGGCGCTTCGATGCCGCGCTTCGTAGCGCTGCGTGCGCACCCCGCCGGTCGCGGCCGAGGCGGCCACGGCATGTCTCGGCGACGAGGTCGCCGAATGTCCGCCCGAGGGCCTCGCCTCCTCGCTCGAGTCCGTAGAACTTGACGGAGCCGCGATTCCAGAAGACGACCGCGTCGTTTTCGTCGACGAGGGCGAAGGGTATCGACCACGCGCCGAGCAGGCGCAGGAAGTCCTCGGAGCGCCCGGGAAAGAACGCGTCGAACTGGCTGCGCTGATCCGCTTGCGCGCCGACCCCTCATCGCCGTTCCTCTCTCGGGCTGCGACGAGACCGATCGAGCGAGTTGTACTGCGGGGAACGGAGACAGTCTTGCAGCGGAGCGGGATCCGGCGCCTCGCAAGTGTCGTCTCAGATCACCGCGTCTCTGAGGAACGCCGCCGCTTCTTCGGGCGCGGTCGGGTTGATGTAGAACCCCGTCCCCCACTCGAACCCTGCGACCCGGGTCAGGCGGGGGAGGATCTCGATGTGCCAGTGAAAATCGAACGGCAGCGTGTCCCAGTAGTGGCGGCGGCGCACCAGCGTCTCGGTGTTCGGGCCGCTGTGCAGCACGAAATTGTACGGCGGGTCGCGCAGGACGCTCTTCAGTCGAGCCAGCGTCTCCTTGAGCGCCCGCGCCGAGCGCCGCGATGGCGAGGCGCGACTCGTCGGTGAAGGCGTGGTTGTGCCGTCGCGGCAGGATCATCAGCTCGAAGGGAAGCGCGACGCGTACGGGGCGAGAACCGCGAAGTGCTCGTCCAAGCGTGACGACGCGGTCGCGCAGATTGGAGCTCCTGCTCGAGCATGTCGCAGAAGATGCAGCGCTCCTTCAGGTGGAAGTGCTCGCGGGCGGAGTCGAGCTCGACCGAGATCGCGCGCGGGGTGACGGGCGTCGCGATGAGCTGCAGGTGCGGATGGCTCAGCGTGGCTCCGGCGGCGGCGCCGTGGTTCTTGAACAGGAGCACGTACTTGAACCGCTGGTCCCGGCCGAGGTCGCGCATGCGCGTCCTGGCAGAGCGCGAGGACGCTTTCCAGGACGCCCGGGGCCATGTCCCCCATGTGCAGGGCGTGCTGCGGCGACTCGATGACGACCTCGTGCGCGCCGACGCCTCGCATCCGGTCGTACAGGCCCGACCCCTGGCGGTCGAGCGTCCCTTCGATCGACAGCGCGGGGTACTTGTTGGGGATGACCCGCACCTCCCACCCGGGCCGTTGGCGAGGCCCGCCGCCGGGCGGATCGCGACGATCTCGGCCGGCGTCTTGTCCTCGCTTCCCGGACAGAACGGGCAGAAGCCGCCTCGTGCGTGACAGTCGCCGCCGTCCGAAGTCCTCCAGGGCGACGGCTCCGCTCTGTTGGCGATGATCACCCAGCGCTTCGAGAGCGGATCGTGGCGCAGCTCGGACATCAGGCTCCTTTCACGCGAAGAGGGCGGACGCGAGGTCGATGAGATCCGCGGGAACCGTCTTGAGCACGGCGACCGCCTCGGCCAACGGCACCGGCATGAAACGCCTCCCGCGATACGCGGCCATCATCCCGAACGATCCGTCGTGGACCATGTCGGCCGCGAGCAGCCCGTAGCGCGAGCCGAGCCAGCGGTCGAACGCGGTCGGCGTGCCGCCGCGCTGCACGTGGCCCAGCTGAACCGAGCGCGTCTCGCATCCCGTGCGCTGCCTCGATCTCGTGGGCGAGCGCGCTCTCCGATGCCGCCGAGCTTGACGTGGCCGAAGGCGTCGAGCTCGGCGCTTTTCGATCTCGCCTGTCGCCGAGCATCGCGCCCCTCCGGCCGCGACGATGATCGAGAACATGAGTCCCGCGCTCAGGCGGCGCGTGACCGCGTCGCAGACGGCGTCGATCGTCGACGGGGCGCTCGGGAAGCAGGATGAAATCGGCCCCGCCGGCCATCCCGGAGTGGAGCGCGATCCACCCGGCGTGGCGCGCCCATGACCTCGCAGACGATGACGCGATCGTGAGACTCGGCGGTCGAATGGAGGCGATCGATCGCCTCGGTGGCGATGGAGACCGCCGTGTCGAACCCGAACGTCGTGTCGGTACCGGAGAGGTCGTTGTCGATCGTCTTCGGAACGCCGACGACCGGGAACCCGCGGCGTGACGAGCTTCGCCGCGACGCCCAGCGTGTCCTCGCCGCCGATGGCGACCAGCGCGTCGAGCCCCAACGCCTTGAAGTTGGCCTCGAGCCGGCTCTGCGTCCTCGGCCGTCTTGTACGGGTTGGTCCGCGACGTGCCGAGGATCGTCCCGCCGCGATGGAGAATGCCGGAGGTCGGCCTCCGCATCGAGCGCCGACGGTCGTCCTTGTCGAGCATGCCGCGCCAGCCGTGGCGGATGCCGACGATCCGGTAGCCCCGCGGCAGCGACCGCCTGACGATCGCGCGAATCACGGCGTTCAAGCCGGGCGCGTCACCGCCGCCGGTCAGGATTCCCACCGTCTTCATCGCCCGCTCTCCCCCAATCCCATTCTAGACGACGGTCAGACGGACCAATCGTACCGGGACGGATCGTCCTCCGGAGGCGATAGCTCGACGAAAGCCGTCGGACGGGATCCGCTGCGCCGCGCCGTCGCCGCGCCGGATCTCGATGGCGAATCGCAGCGGCGGCGCCAGGTGCGGCCGACGCGATCGAGCGGGACGCGACAGCTCGAGCACGCGATCGAGCGCCGACACGACCTCCCCGTTCGAGCTGCCCGCGGCGAATCTGCACGTCGACCGCCGCCGGCGTGCGCACCGCGATCGTCGCCCCGTCAGAGCGATCCCGGCTCGAACGGATCGACGCGCACGAAGAGCGACCGTCCATCGGTCCCGAAGAGAAACCGCGCGCGAAGCCGACCGCCGCCTGCATGGAGCCGTAGGCGCACGCGACGCGCCCGGCCGTGCCGCCATTCGAAGTAGTCGCCGACGCGTCCGTCGATCGTGGCGTGCACCGGGCCCGAGGGTCGCGTCTGGCCGCGTGCGGGGCTTCGGCGGATCGGCTCGTCGAGCTCGGGCGGCACGGCGCAACCCGGCGGCGGCGTACGCCCCGCGCAGCTTGTCGCGAAACCCGGCGTCGAACTCCGCGCCGTAGGCGGTCGGGTGGTCGTCGCCGTACCACCAGAACCAGTCGCTCCCCTCGGCGGCCAGAATCATGCGCCACGCCGGGTCCTCCCAGCGCGGCGCTCCGCGCGCCGACTGCGATCGCATCCCGCGCCGCCGTCAGCAGCTCCCACGCGCGGTTCTTCTCGGGATGCCCGACCCAGGTCGCGAGGTTCCGGTAGATCCACGACCCGGCGACGACCCGCGGAAGGGCGCGCGCGTGCTCCGCGTCCGCGGCCTCGAGACGCGGTGACCGTCTCGATGCGCGGGCTCCGCCGCCAGGCTGGCCGTACAGAGCGTCGAAAAACGGCGCCGCGCTGCTCCGGGTAGTGCTCCCACGCGTTCTCACCGTCCAGGATCACGCTGACGACGTACGCGCGTGCCGTCGTCGGGGAGCGTGTCGCGAAGCTGCAGGAGGCGCCCGACGAAATCGCGCGCCGCGTCGTCCGCGGCTTCGCGTCGCGTAGGCGAAGCCGATCCGGTCGGAGAGGTCGTGGTCCCGGAAGAGGAGCACGGGCCCGTCCCCGTGGCGCCAGGGGCGGTAGAGCAGCTCGGCGCGCCGAGCGTCCCTGGCGGCCTGATCGACCGGAAGGGTCTCGCCGAGCGACGCGAACAGGACGTCCTCGTCGCTCGCCGCCCAGCGGTATCCCGCCGCATGCATCCGCAGGAGCGCGGCTTCGGAGATCGCGCCTTCCGACGGCCATCCGCCGGCGGCCCGGCGGCCGAAGGTCGTGGAGAACGCCTCCATCGCCTTGACGAGCTGGAGGTCGGCGTCCTCTCCGTGCTGGAACCGGCCCGGCGGCAAGCGCAGGTCCGGGAGAGCCTCCCAGTGCCGAGCCCGAGATCGCACAGGAGGGGCAGGATCGGGTGGTAGTACGGGGTGATCGAAAGCTCGATCTGCTCGGCGTCGTAGAGCCTTCGCCATCGCGGGATGACGTCGGCCAGGAACTCTTGCTGGCGCGCGAACAGCGCCCGCTTGTCCTCCGCGGTGAAGCCCCGCCCTTTCGCGCGTAAGGCTCGCGATCAGAGGGTCGGATCGCAGCAGCGGCCCGCTCCAGGCGAGGTGAAAGAGCACCTGCAGGTCGGCAGATGGCCTGGTCGTCGAAGCGCTAGGGCCACGTCCTTGCCGATCTCGGCCGCGGGCGCGTCGCCGCGCAGCGCGTGGAGCTCGTCCAGCCGCTTCAACCCGACGGCCATCATGTCGCGATTCAACGAGAAGAAGTGGCCGATGACGAGCGCTCGCTCCTCGAGGGACAGGTCCGCGGGGTCTTTCAGCGCCAAGGCCAGAAACGGATCGCGGACGCGCCGCTCCGTCGAGCCAACGCCTGCAGCTGGTCGAGGAGCGTCGGCACGACGTTGAAGGTCGCGCGGACGGTCGGATGGCGCTCGAGGAACGCGGCCATGTCGGCGTAGTCCTTGAGCGCATGGAGACGCGTCCACGGCATCGCGGGCGCCGCGGTGGCCGGATCGGTGTAGTCGGGCTGATGGAAATGCCAGATCAGCGCCAGCCGGATCGGCGCGTTCATCGGCCGTGCGTCCGCGCCCGGACGAGCGCCTGTTCGTAGAGCTCGCGCGTACCCTCGGGCCGAATCGCTCCAGGAGAAGTCGGCGGTCATCCCGTTCCGTTGCAGGCGCGCCCAAGCCGCAGCGTCGGTGTTGTGCACGAACAGGGCGCGCTGCAAGGCCATCCAGAAGCTCTCCGCGGTGAACTCGTGGAAGCTGAACCCGGTATGACCCGTCGCGCACGGTGTCCGCCAAGCCTCCCGTGCTGCGCACGACGGGCACGCTGCCGTACCGCATCGCGATCAGCTGCCCCAATCCGCACGGCTCGAACAGGGACGGCATCAGGAACAGATCGCTCCCCGCGTAGATCTGCGGAGCCAGGTCCGAGGCGAAGGTCAGGACGGCCGCCATCTTGCGCGGATGGTAGGCGGCGAGGTGCGCAAAGGCGTCCTCGTACGGCTTCGCCCCGGTTCCCAGCACGACGAACTGCGCGTCGCCCGCGAGGCCGCTCATCAGGAGGTGGATCACGTGCCCCGTGATCTCCATCCCCTTCTGCGCGTCGAGGCGCGTGACCATCGCGACCAGCGGAACGTCCCGGTCCGCCGTCAGCCCCAGGCGCTGCTGCAGGCGCGAGCTTGTTCGCCGCGCCGCTGCTGAGGCGACGAAACGTCGAACGTCTCGACCAATCGTGCGTCGGTGGCGGGTTCCAGACGTCGTCGTCGAGTCCGTTCAAGATGCCGTGGACGTCGAGGTGCCGGGCGTTGAGCAGCGCGTCGAGGCCGTTGCCGCCCTCCCGGCGTCATGATCTCGCGCGCGTAGGTCCTGCTCACGGTGTTGACCAGCGTCGCGTGGTAGATCCCGCGCGCCATGAAGTTGACCTCGTCCCAGCCCGCCTCCTCGTGGAGCGGCGGGACGTCGACGCCCAGGTAGTGCGGCACGCGCCGCGAGCTGCGCCCTTGATGCGCCAGGTTGTGGATGGTGAAGACGGTGGCGACCCCGGAGAACCGGTCGTCGCCGCGACCGGCCGTGGCGAGCCACATCACCGCGGGGGCCGCATGCCAGTCGTGGCCGTGCACGACGTCCGGGCGCCAACCCCAGGCGACCGAAAGCTCAAGCGCGGCGCGGGCGAAGAAGGCGAACCGGTAGGGATCGTCGTCGTAGCCGTAGATGTTCGGCCGGTCGAAGAGGCTGCGTTCCGCGATGAGGTACGACGGGACGTCGCTTCCGGGAGCACCGTCTGGAGGACCCCCGCCGGAAGCGGCCCGCTCCCGTGGGGACCGATCAGACCGCCCTGGACCACGGCGAAGCCGCCCTCTCCCGATCGCGCGGCGCGCTCCTGCTCCCGGTAGGCGGGCATGACCACGCGCACGTCGTGGCCGAGCGCTGCCAAGCGCTTTGGGGAGCGCGCCCGCCACGTCGCCCAGGCCTCCCGTCTTGGCGAACGGGGCGACCTCGGCGCTGAGCATGAGGATGCGTAAGCGGGAGGGCATCGGCCGCGCATTCTAGCCGGGAGCACCCCGCGGCGTAACGGCTAGCTCGGCGGCGCCCCCGGAGGATCGGCAGGTTCAGCCGCTTCAGCTCGGCGTTGATCGACGGCCGCGAACTCCGTGAAAGGCTTCGCGCCCGAGAGAAACCTCCCGTTGACGAAAAACGCCGGGCGTCCCGGTGACGCCCAGCTTCGTCGCCTCGGCCATGTCGGCGTCGATTTGCGGCTTGAACGCCGCCCCATCGAGGGCCTTCGTGAACTTCGCGACGTCGAGCTTGAGCTCTCTTCGCGTAGCGCAGATACTGATCCCGGCTCATCTTCTGCTGATTCGCGAAGACCTTGTCGTGGAATTCCCAGAACTTGCCCTGCTCGTTCGCGGCCATGGCCGCGAGCGCCGCGGGCATCGCGTTCGGGTGGAAGGGAAGCGGGTAGTTCTTCCAGACGATCTTGACCTTGTCGCCGTAGACGTCTTCGATCTGTTTGAGGGTCGGACCGACCCTCGAGCAGAACGGTCACTGATAGTCGGAAAACTCGGCGATGACGATCGGCGCCGTCGGATTCCCCTTGGTCGGAGCCGTCGGTCTCTGACCGGATAGACCTTGTTCGGGTCGGGACCCTGCTGGCGCGCGCGGCTTGGCCTTGGCGACGTTGGCGACCTGCGTCTGGAGCTGGACGAGTTTCTGGTCGATGTCGACGAGACGCCGCGTCGTTTGCGTCCTTGATCCGCTTGCCGTCGGTCCAGGCCACGAAGCCCAGACCAACGCGCCGACCGCCAGGACGATGGGCAGCCAGTTCACGCTCCCCGCCTCCGCCTCCGCCGCTTCGCTCGTCGTTTCGACGCCGCCGTCACCGCGCGCGGCGCTCCCGGTTCTTCTTGGACATCGCGCGTCTCCTTCGTTCAGAATCTACGCCTAGAGCGACAGTTTACCTTGTTGCTCCTAGAACCGCGCTCGCGGAAGCGATGAGGGCGGCCGATTCGTGGGCCTGCAGCTTGACCTCGTACACCTTCTCGATCCCCGCGAGCCGAGCTTCACCGGCACGCCGACGAAGCAGCCCGAGATCCCGTACTCGCCTTCGAGATAGGCGGCGCAGGGGAGGATCTTCTTCTTGTCCTTGAGGATGGCCTCGACCATCTCCACCGTGGACGCGGCCGGCGCGTAGTAGGCCGAGCCGGTCTTGAGGAGAGACACGATCTCGGCGCCTCCACCCGCCGTGCGCTTGACGATGGCTTCGATCTTGTCCGCCGGGAGGAGCTCCGGTCAGGGGACTCCGCCGACCATCGTGAGCCGCGGGAGCGGGACCATCGAGTCGCCGTGGCCGCCGAGCACCAGGGCCGTGACGCTCTCGACGGAGACCGAAAGCTCCATCGCGATGAACGCCCGGTAACGCGCGGTGTCCAGGACGCCGGCCATCCCCATGACACGCTCTTTCGGAAATCCCGTGACGACCTTCGCGACGTAGGCCATCACGTCGAGGGGGTTCGAGACGACGATCACGATGGCGTCGGGCGAGCTCGCCTTCACCTTCTCCGCGCATTGCTTGACGATGCCCGTGTTGATGTTCAGCAGATCGTCGCGGCTCATTCCGGGCTTGCGCGCGACGCCGGCCGTGATGACGACGATGGCGGACCCCGCCGTGTCGTCGTAGGAGTTCGTCCCCGCACCATCGCGTCGAAGCCGAGCACCGGGCTACGCCTCGAACAGATCGAGACCCTTCCCCTGGGGCGGCCCCTCGAGAATGTCGAGCAAGACGACGTCGCCGAGCTCCTTCGTCGCGCAGCCCATCGCCACGTGCTCGCCGACGAACCCACCCCCGATGACCGTGATCTTCTGGCGCATGAAAGTACCCTCTTCGCTCAAAGTGAGCGCGAAAGGCCGAGAAAGGTAGCATGAGTGCGCATGCCGCGCCCCTCCATCGCGCCGGCGGCTCCGCCGCCGCGGTCATCGCCGCCTGGCCTCGTTGTGCCGGGCGTCGGCTCAGGCCGCGCGCCGATTCGACGTCGGCGGCTTCCGCTTGAATCTACGGTGCGAGGGCGAGGGATCGCCGACGGTCGTCCTGGACGCGGGAGCGGGCGATACGCTCGCGACTTGGGAGTGGGTGACGCCGGGCGTCCGCAAAGCTCACGCGGGTCTGCACCTACGATCGAGCCGGCTTGGGAAGAGAGACCCGGCCCGAAGCCTCGAACCAGCGCGCGGATCGTCGCGGAGCTGCACGATCTCCTCGTCGGGCGCACGTGCTGCCGCCGTACGTGCTCGTGGGGCACTCGTTCGGCGGCCTGAAGCGTCCGGCTCTTCGCCTCCAGGTATCCCGAGCGAGGTCTCGGGGCTGGTGCTCGTGGACGCGACCCCGGAGGATTACCCGCAATCGCGGACACGCTCCAATCCCTGGCCGAGCGCGAGAAGATGCGCACGTCGCGTCGATCGCTCCGCCGGCGTTCACCGACGAGCTCGAGGCGATGGCGGAGAGCCGCGCGCGTCGGTTCGCGACACGCGGCTCGCGTCGCATCTCCCGGTGGTCATTCTGACCGCGCTCGCACGGCGACGACTCCCGGTCTTCCGGTCCACGTGGCTGACGCTTCAGCGGCGCATGGCGAACCTGTTTGGCGAACTGGCCGTCAGAGTCATCGCGGAGCACAGCGATCACTACATCCAGTTCGACGAGCCCGAGCTCGTCGTCACCGCCATTCGAGAAGATCGTCGCGGAGGCACGCGCGGTCCGGCGGGGCGAAGGCGTCGTCAACCCGCGCGGGAATCTAGGGTCGCGCTCCGCCACGACTTCGGCAGGGCTCCGTCGATTCGGGCGTCGCCTTTCTCGAGCTCCGCACGGAAGCTCGAGTTGACCTTGAAGCCGAGAGCCTCCGCGCGCCGCAGCGAGGACCATGCGTCGTCGAGCCGTCCTTGCATCCAATAGGCGACGGCGAGGTTGTTCTGGAGCGGAGCGAACGTCTGCATCCGTTTCGGCGGCGGATTCCCAGACCTGAATGGCTTCGTCGGTGCGCTTCAGGTTGAACAACGCGTTGCCTTGGAAGAAAAGTACGTCGGCAGGAGGCTCGTTACGACGTGTCCGGTTGGGCGGGCTCATCGTCTCGAGGGCGCGATCATGCGCGATTCGACCTGGGCGAGCTTGCGCTGGATCCGGCCCGAGCTCGTATCGCCGCCGGAGTTCGTGCTCACGGCGGAGCGCACTCGTTTCGGTTGGCCTCTGAACGAGCCTGCATCTGACGCGTCCGGAGCTCTTGCAGCTCATCCCGCGAATGCCGAGAACCGTTCGGTCTCGATGCAGAACGCCGGAACGAGATCATGTCACTTCGATCCCGTTTCCGCGAGCCGGTACTCGCGAAGGGCGTCCTCGAACCGCCTCTCGCGCATCGCGAGATGTCCGAGGCCCGTGCGGGCGTCGGGAGGTTCGGAATCTTCGAGACGGCGCGCGTGAGGTCCTCGCGGGCCCGGGCGGTATTTCCTTTTGAAGGGCCGACAGACCACGCTGCGCGTAGCCCATCGCCTGCCTGAGATCGCGTCCCGCCACGTCACCCGTCGCCGCGGCGGCGAGGTGCGCCGATAAGGAACGCCGGGATCCCGGCGAGCACGCGCATGGCCCTAGGAACAATATACGGTCAAATCCCCTACTTAGTACTGGACGAGTGTGCCTTCGCGCTTGGCCTTCCGGATGGCGATCCGCGCGCCCCAAAGCCCCAACGGAACGAGAATCGCGGTCAGGATCGCGAGCCGGCCGATCGGGCCAGCCACATCGCGGAAAGACGCGCCCGTAAGAGCGCGCCGCGAACGACCTGGAGCGACCAGCTCATGGGCAGCCATTCGGACACCCAATGGACCGGGCCCGGGAGAAGCTTCGAAGGGAAGAACACGTTTCCGAAGAACGCCGTCCCCGTCGTCAGGAGAAAATTGATCGGATCCCCACGCTTGAAGTACAGGATGAACGACGCGGAGAGCATGCCGATCCCGGCCGAGGACAGAAGCGTCAGCGCCACACCGAGGACCAGCGCCGAGGGACTGGTCACGTTCAGCTTGACGCCGAAAATGAAGACGGCGCACAGGAGGTAGACCAGGAGGCGCATGCCCCCCAGGTGAAATCCCAGGCCGTGGACGAAAAGATCACGACCGGAGGTCGGCGTCGGCGAGACGAGCATCGCCTCGAGCGTCCCCAAGACCTGCTCGCCGCGTACCTTGGCCGCGAACGAATAGAGCGCCGTCGAGAAGTAGAGCTGGAAGGCGATACCGACGAGCAGCCACGGGAACGGCTCGACGCCGTTCAAGCCTTCGGTCGTGGGGTTGATCATCCGGCTCGCCGTAGAAGAACACGGCGACCGCGAAGAACATCCCCCGAGCTGGAGGACGAACGCGAGCCGGTACGAGGCGTCGGACAGGAAATCGCGAACGAGAAACGCCCAGATTTTCGTCAGAAGGCGCGTCACGCGCGTCCCCGCGTGCGACTCGTTCGCCAACAGCCGCGCGAACGCCTCTTCGAGATCCGGCTCGATGCGGTCGCACGCATGAATCACGCCGCCCTGCGCCATCACCGCACTTCAGCACGTCGTCGAGGCCGCGCTCCACGTCGAGCGCGACGACGACGCGCCGCATGCCGTTGACGCTCTCGGACGTGACGACGCGGAACGGGCCACGCGATCCCGTCGCGCCAGTTGCCGACTTCGAGCCGGAACTGGTGCTCGTCGATCCCCCACCGGCGGACCTCGGCGATGGTTCCGACTTGGCGCACGCGTTCCCTCCACGAGGATCGCGATCCGATCGCACAGCGCCTCGGCCTCGCGCAAGATTGTGGGTCGCGAGGAGCACCGTCTTCCCGTCGCGCCCCTTGAGCTCGTCGCGGATGAGGCGCGCAGGGACAACGACGCCGAGGGATCCAGGCTCCGTGTCGGCTCATCCATAAGGAGGATCGGCGGGTCGTGGAGGAGCGCGCGCGCGATCGCCAGCCGCTTGCTTCATCCCCGACGAATAGTCGGAGAACCGCCGCGGCGCGGCGTCGAGGAGATCGCACCTTGCGCAGCAGCTCGTCGATCCGCGAGTCGATGCGGTTCCCGGGGACGTCGTAGAGGCGCGCGAAGAACCGGAGGTTTTCCCGCCCCGTCAGCCGCCAGTAGAACGAGCGCTCGTCGGAATGCACGAGCCCGAGCTGGGACTTGACCTTGTCTTCCTGGCGCACGTCGCTGCCGCCGATGCTCGGCGCGGCCGGCATCGGGGAGGACGAGGCACGAGAGGATCTTGAGGAGCGTCGTCTTCCCGCGCCGTTCGGGCCCAGAAGGCCGAAGATCTCCCCCGTCTTGACGTGCAGATCGACGCCGCGAAGGGCGTGCACGCGCTCCGACGGCCTGAACGGCTCGGTCAGCAGCTGCTTGAGGGAGCGTTTCTTCGCGAACGATTTTTCGAGCGTGAAGCCTTCGATCGCGTAATCCATGTCCGGCGCATTGTAGCCGACGGTCAACGCGGGATCGCGGCGAGGGCGGCGTCGTAGTCCGGCTCACGTCCGATGTCGGGGACGAGCTCCGTGTAGACGATCTGTCCTCTGCGTCGATGACGACGACCGCACGGGCGGAGATCCCTTCCATCGGGCCGTCGATGAGCAGGACGCCGTAATCCTTCGCGAAACCTCGCCCGCGCATCATCGAAAGCGGCACGACGTTGCGAAGCCCTTCGGTCGAGCAGAAGCGCTTCATCGCGAACGGAAGATCCGCCGAAACGACCAGGACGACGGCGTTTCGAGCGCCGCGGCCTTCTCGTTGAACTTGCGGGCGGAGTGTCGCGCAGACCCGGTGTCCAGGCTCGGAACGATGTTGAGGACCTTCACCTTGCCGTGTGTAGGTGGCCAGACGTGACGTCCTTGAGGTCGGACGCGACGAGGCGGAAATCCGGAGCGTGATGGCGCCGAGACGGCGGGCAGCTCGCCGTTGGTGTGGCACGCTGTCCCGCCATCGCGATGTCGGCCATCCCGGTCCTCCACGAAGCGTGAATCACCCTACCACGCGTTCGCGCCGCATCGCGCCCTTTGCTACTCTCGCTTCGGCAAGAACGACCTTGACGACCACCCCGCCACGCCCCCGCCTCAACACCCGTAGCACAGCTCGTCGCGGCCTACGACGCCCACCCGCTGCTCGACCCGCGCCTTGCCGAGCCGCCAATCCGGCGCTGGCGCGCCTGTGGTTCGACACGTACCGCCGGATGATGCGCGACACGACGGTGTTCGACCGCGTCGTCCGCGGCTACGTGATGCCCGCGGGGAGCCGATCGTCGACCGCCGTCGATCTCGTCCCGTACTTCCATGATGCGGACGCCTACCTGAACGACCTGCTCCGGCTCGTGCCGGAGCCTTTGCTCGCGAGGCACCTGGCGCCGCTCCCGGAAACGCGCGGCGCGAGCACGATCCGCGATCTGCTCAAGGCGACGTTCGACGGACCGATACCCGCTCGCGCTACGAAGCGCAACGCAAGCTCTACCTCGCGAAGCTCCTCTTCGACATCGACCACTCACGCTCGGTGCGCGACGGCCCCAAGCACCGCGCCCGCTTCGAGCAGATCGTCAAGGACGCCCTGCTGTCCGAGGTCACCGCCGAAGACGACGTGGAGGTCTTCGGCATCCTCGAGCGCGGCCCCGACGGCTCGCTCCGGTCGCAAGATGGAGCGACAGCCGCGGCCCGGCGCGCGTCGTTCCGATTCCGTCCGCGGCGCCTACCCGCCGACGGGACGCGACCGCGGCCATCGAGATCTTCCACTACCGGTCCCGCTTCAAGCGCGAAGCCGATCCCGAGACCGACCGAAGCGAGCCGACGAGGGCTGGATTCGCATCGCGGAGTGCCCCGCGCTGGCCTGGACTCGGGAGGTACAGCGGATCGATCCTCTCCGAAGATGATCCGGCGGGCGATCCCCGATCCGCGCATGGTCCAGGACCTGTTGGGCGCGATGTTCATCGTCGGGGACCGTTCCCAGGCGCTACGCCCTGGAGCGGCGCCTGGTGACCGCCTTCGGCGGTCCGCTGCGATGCCGCGACCGTGTCGACACGCTCGCCGGCAGCCGCGACCGCGCGCGGCTCGACCCGCAGTCCTCGAGCGGATTCCTCGTCTTGAAGGAGATCGTCGACATCCTGATGGACGACCCGTCGTCGGACGTCCCCTACCTCTTCTCGGTCGAGCTCCAGATCTTCCCGCTCGAGGCCTACCTGAGCACCCTGTACGACGCGCACTTCGCCAGCCATTCCGCGCTACAAGCGGCGCCAGTTCCTGCAACGAGCTGCTGCCGATCCTCTTTCCGTCTGACATCTACGGCGGCGAAGCGGTGGTCGGAATCGACCAGACGCCTGCCCTCGCGCGTATAACGGGTCGTCCGTCCGAACTGAGGAGGCTCCCCCATGCGATTCGGTTCTGCTCGCCTGCGCCGTTGTCCTCATCGCGTCCGTTTCACTCCATGCCGCCGATCCGAAGCCCGCACCGGTCCCGGCCCCGGCGGCGCGCGCGTGCGGCGCCGAAGCCCGCGCCGGTCAAGCCGATCACGGGAAAGGTCATGGGACTCGACGGGAAGGCCGTCAGCGGGGCGACCGTGCGCGCGATTCCGATGCCGAAGCCGGAGACGGTGGGAATCCGGCGAGCCGTCACGCGCCGACGTCGCGAAGGCCGTCGTCGACGAAGACCGACGCCTCCGGCGCATTTCAGCTCGAAGTGGCGGGCGCGGCCCGTTCGCGGTCCGGCGTCGAGCTCCCGGGCGCCGCGCCGGCGGGAGCGGTCGACGTTCCGGCGGGCGCGGCTCCTCGACCTGCGATTGAAGCGCGGCGCCGTCGTCGCCGGACGGGTGCTCGACCTGACGACGCAGAAGGCCGGTGGCGGGGGCGAACGGTGACCGGTCTCGAGCGCGATGCCGCCCGCTTCGGATCGCGAAGCGGCGCACGTCGCGACGACCGCCGATGACGGAACGTTTCAGCTGGCCGACTGCGCCCCCGGTATCGTCGTCGTCGAGGCGATCGCGCCGGGAAGGCGCGCGGCGCGCCTCGATCGCGTGGTCGCCAAGCCTGCGGCGCCGGACGAGGAGCGCAAGCCCGGAAGCGAACACGCTCTTCCTTCAGCCGGGCGGCCGCATCGCGGGGCGCGTCCTCGGGCCCGACGGTAAGCCGCTCGCCGACGCCGTCGTCACGGCATCGCCTTCGGACGGCAAGCCTGTTCGCGATGTTGCGCGAAGGTCGCGGCGCGCAACGGACCGACGCCGACGGCAAGTTCGCCTTCGACGGCGATCCTGGCGGGGAACCGCTACACGGTGCGCGCGACCAAAGAGGGCCTCGCCTCGCAAGAGGAAGGTCCGATCGCGATCGACGCGGGAACCGATCGCGGCGATCTCGAGCTGAAGCTCGACGCCGGCGCCGAGCTCGCGTTCCGCCTCGTGACCGCGACGGACGCTCCGGTCAACGACGTCGAGGCGCGCTTCCAGACCGCAGGGCGGCGGCAAGCGCCGCGGATTCGCAGGTCGGCGCGAACGACGTCGACCACGACAAGATCGTGTCGCGGAGGGCGACGGGAAATTTCTGATCAAGTCGCTCGACGCGGGGACGTTCGACCTGACGCTCGAGCCGCCGGATTTCGCGGACGTGGCGCAGGGAGGGCGTCAAGCTCCGGAGCGGCGAGACGACCGACCTCGGCACGCTGCGCGTCAAGGAATCGAAGAGCATCGCCGGCCGCATCACCGACACCGAACGGCCAGCCGATCGCGGGGCCGCGATCTCGGGGTTGTGGATTGCCGGCGAGGCGCGGCTCTCGCGTGAGGCCCTCTCGAGCGCCGACGGCCGCTTCAAGCTCGCGGGCTTGGGCGACGAGCCGCTCCGCAACCTGTCGGTGCGCGCCACCGGCTACGCCGAGCGCCAGCCGTGAGGAGCGATCCCCGGCGATACGTCGGTCGACTTCACGCTCGAAAAGACCGGCAGCATCGTGGGCCGCGTGCAGTTCGAGGGCGGCGCGGTCCCGGCCGGCGTTTCGCGTGCAGGCGTTTCCCGAGGCCAAGGAGAAGCAGGAGCGGCCGGGGTTCCGCATGGTGATCTCGAACCGTCCCGGACGAGGACCAGATCTTCACCGACCCTTCGGGAGCTTCCGCCTCGACGGCGTCGATGCCGGGCATGGTCACGATCACGGCGAAGGCCGACGGCAAGGCGCCGGGCGGAAGAGCGGCCTCAAGGTCGTCTCGGATCAGGTCGCCGACGCCGGCACGCTGATCCTGCAGGACGGGCGCGCGCTGCGCGGACGGGTCGTCGCGGCGAAAGACGACGCGCCGATCCCCGGTGCGACGGTGTCGGTGGCGCCGCCGCAGGGGTTCATGATGTCGCGCTCGGCCGCGACGCGGCCGGCGTCGCGATCTCGGGGCTCGACGGACGGTTCGAGATCGCAGGGCTCGAGCCGCGCACGTACGCCGTCGATGCGACCAGCCGGACTACTCCCCCAGCTCGGGCCGCGTCGAGATCGCCGCCGACGCCGACACGGACGATTTCGTCGATCAAGCTGTCGCGCGGCGGCATCATCACCGGCGTCGTGCGTGACGCGCAGAAAGCGACCCTGCCGAACGTCTCAGGTGCTCCTCACGAAGATGCGGATGGGCGGAGGGCCGCAGACCGCATCGACGGGGCCGGACGGCCGGTACTCGTTCGAGAAGGTCGCCCCCGGCGAGTACATGGTCATCCGCGCGCCCGCGGGCGGCGGGCCGCTCATGCTCTTCGGAGGCATGAAGCAGGTCGTCGTTCGCGAGGGGAGACGACGGTCCACGATCTCGACGAGTCGTCCAAGATCAACCTCACGGGCCGCGTGCTGAAGGGCGGACAACCGGTCGCCAACGCGATGCTCTTCTTCAGCCTGTCCGACCGCGGCTGCATCGCAGAAAGATCTCCGGCAATCGCGCACCGACGCCGACGGCCGTTACCAGGTCGGGCTCGACGCCGCGGGCACCTACGCCGGTCGTCGTCAGCCGGCGGCGGCGCGATGATCATGCGCGGCCGGCAATCGGCGATCGCCGATCCAGGTTCCGGACCAGCCCAACCCCGTCGTCGACGTCACGGTCAAGGCGGCCGGGATCTCCGGCCGCGTCACGAACGCCGAAGGGAAGCCGGTCGCCGGCGCGGTCGTCACGCGTGACGCCGCCGGCGCTCGGCCGGCGGAGAGCGGCCACGGGCCGGCGGCATGCAGGACCAGAGCGAGCCGGACGGGACGTTCCTCGATCGACGGGTCTCGATCCGGGAACGTACGCGATCACGGCGTCCGCGGCCGGCTATCGGAACGCCGACGCTGCCGCCCGTGACGATCGCGAGCGAGAGCGACGTTCCGGCGGTCGACGTGCGCCTCGACGCCGGCCGCACGGTCCGCGGACGCGTCGTCGACGCCAACGGCAACGGCATCGCAGGGCGCGACGGTGATGGCCGCCGCGTCGGGTAGCTCGCCCTCCGGGATGGGACGCCGTCGGCGCATCGTCCGACGTCAACGGGACGTTCCTCGTCACCGCCCCGGCCGACGGTCCGATCGACGTGACCGCCGTCGCCGCGGGATTCCCCGGCCCGCGCGATCGGCGTCCAGCCTCAAGACGGACGAAGACGTCGTGCTGCACGCTCCGCGTCCGGGCGCGTGTTCGCGTCAGCGTCGTCGATCGCGAACGGAGCCCGGTCGCCGGCGCTCAGCGTCGATCTGCCGCGCGGTCCCCGACTACCTCGGGGCGGGTACCTTGTCGATGCTCAATCGGACGCCGCCGACGGGGCCGACGGCACGACGACCGTCTCGTCGCTCGCACCGGGCGCGTACGAGCTGACGGTCAGCGCTCGGCTCGAGAGCGCGCATCGACCTCGGCGACGCTGGCCGAGGGCTCGGAGGTCGTCACGACGGTCACGCTCCCTAGATCGACGGCGGGTGGGGACAGCGCAGGGGCTCGCTCGCTACAATGCGCGGCTAACGATCAGGAGCCGCCCATGTCCACGAGCGTCGTCCCGCCTCCCCGCTGACCGTGCTTTCCGGAAGAGGAGGCCCTCTTCCGCGACTCCGTGCACGATTTCGCCCAGGCCGAAATCGCGCCGCATCGCGCGCGCGATGGACGCCGCCGGCCGCTACGACCCGGCGCTTCTTCCGAAGCTCTTCGAGATGGGGCTGATGGGAATCGACGTGCCGGAGGCGTACGGCGGCTCCGGCGGGAGCTTCTTCCAGGCGTGCCTGGCCGTCGAGGAGCTCTCGCGGGCGGACGCCGCGGTGGGCGTCCTCGTCGACGTGCAGAACACGCTCGTCAACAACGCGATCGACCGGAACGGAACGCCGGAGCAGAAGGCCAAGTACCTCACGCGCACGGCGAAGGACACGGTCGCGTCGTACTGCCTGTCCGAGGCCGGCTCGGGCTCCGACGCGTTCGCCATGCAGTGCCGCGCCGTCCCGCAGCGGCGACCACTACGTCCTCGACGGCCACAAGCTCTGGATCACGAACGCCGCCGAGGCCGGGATCTTCCTCGTCTTCGCGACCGTCGACCCGACAGGCCGGCTACAAGGGGATCACGGCGTTCCTCGTCGAGAAGGACGATCCGGGCTTCTCGCTCGGCAAGCGGGAGAGCAAGCTCGGCATCCGCGCGAGCTCGACGTGCGAGGTGCTGCTTCGAGAACTGCCGCATCCCCGCGGACCGGCTGCTCGGCCCCGTCGGGAAGGGGTACAAGATCGCCATCGAGACGTTGAACGAGGGCCGGATCGGCATCGGCGCGCAGATGCTGGGCGTCGGCCAGGCGGCGCTCGATGCCGCGCGTCGGCTACGCGAAGGAGCGCGTCCAGTTCGGCAAGCGCTTGTCCGAGTTCCAGGCGATGCGCTTCCAGCTCGCCGACGGCGCGACGCGACTCGCGGCGGCGCGCCTCCTCGTCTACAACGCCGCGCGCCTGCGGGACGCCGGGCCTTCCGTTCGTCAAGGAGGCCGCGATGGCGAAGCTGTACGCCGAGCGAGGCCGCCGAGAAGATCTGCGCGATGGCCGTCGAGGTCTTCGGCGGCAACGGCTACTCGACGGAGTACCCGGTCGAGAAGTACTACCGCGACGTCAAGATCGGGAAGATCTACGAGGGCACCTCGTTCATGCAGCTCTCGACGATCGCCAAGTCGATCCTGGACGAATAGCGCGTGGCACCCGACGAACGAGCTGTTCCTTCGCGCCTGCCGCGGCGAGCGCGTGCCGCGTCCGCCGGTGTGGCTCATGCGCCAGGCCGGCCGCTACCTCCCCGAGTACCGCGAGGTCCGCAAGAAGGTCGACTTCCTGACGCTGTGCCGAACTCCCGAGCTCGCGGCGCAGGTGACGCTGCAGCCGGTCGACCGGCTCGGCGTGGACGCCGCGATCATTTTTTCGGACATCCTCGTCCCCGCCCCCGCGATGGGCTTGAAGCTCGACTTCAACCCGGGGCCCGGTCGTCGATCCGCCCGTGCGCACCGCGGACGACGTCGCGCGCCTCGTCGATTCCCGAGATCGAGGCCGAGGTTCCCTTCGTCTACGAGACGATCCGCATCGTTCGCCGACGAGCTCGAGGGACGCGTCCCCGTGATCGGCTTCGCGGCGGCGCCGTTCACACTCGCGGCCTATCTCACCGAAGGCGAGAGGATCTCGCACGTTCGGTCACTGGAAGCGGATGCTCTACGCCTCACCCGAGGTCGCGCACGCTCTGCTCGACAAGGTGACGCAGACGACGATCCGCTACTTCGTCGCCCAGGTCCGCGCAGGAGCGCAGGCGATCCAGCTCTTCGACACCTGGGCGGGACTGGTCTCCGCCGCGGACTACGCGACGTTCTCTCTCCCCTACGTCAAGCGAGTGCTCGACGCCGTGCGCGCGGAAGGTGTTCCCGACGATCTACTTCGCGCTCGACGCGGCACACGCCGCCGCCGCGGTCGCGAAGTGCGGCGCCGACGTCATCGGCGCCGATTGGCGTTCCAGTCTCGCGGACGCGTCGCGCGCACTCGGCGGCAAGCATCCGCTGCAGGGCAATCTCGACCCGTGCGCGCTGCTGGCGGACGTCGCGACTGTGCGCCGCCGCACGCTCGCCATGCTCACCGACGGCGCCGCCCTCCCCAGCCACATCGCGAACCTCGGCCACGGCATCCTGCCGGAGACTCCCGTCGACAACGCGATCGCGTTCGTCGAGACGGTGAAGAGCTTCAAGAGCTAGAAAGCCCGGAAAAGTTGGGGTTCGAGCGGGTCCGGGGGTGGACGTTGGGCCGAAGTGTGAGTTGGGCGCTGTTTTTCTTGCGGTGAGGGGTTGGAGCACGGAAGGATTGGGTTTTTGCGAAAGCGGCTTCCTAGGAGGCGCCAGGATCCACGATCGAGCACCGCGTTGGGCTTCGTGGAGGCCAGGAATTGACGAAAGTGGGGCGAACTAGCTGATTACTGCAGACCTCACAGCGCCCGACGACGAACGGCTCGATCGACGGCCTGAAAGCTGCGTGATCGCGAAGGCTTCGAAACGCGAGGTCATGCTCCAGCCGGTCGGCATCGTCGAAGCCCAGCTCCGAAGCGCGGCCGAGCGACCGGAGCGCGTCCCCGCCCCTCCCCTGCAGCGCAAGGGTTCTCCGCCTCGGAGTAGAAGGTCTCGTCGCGGTCAAGCGCCGGATGATGCAGGGCGTTGGCGGCGGCGATCCTTTCGAGAGCCGATTTCAGATCGCCGCGGCCGATGTCGCACTGTGCCAGAGTCGCGAGGAGAAACCGCTCGTCCTGGCGATCCATCGCCATGCGCGCGGCCGCGAGAGTGGGCAGCAGTAGCTCACGGGCCTCGTCGAAGCGGCCCCGCCGGATCCAGCACTTGGCCAAACCCAATCGAAACGCCGAGGCGAGGCCGCCGACAGCGCTCCCATTGACGCGCCCGACCGCCGCGAGGAGGTCTTGGAACCGCCGCTCGGCTTCGGCGAGCCGGCCCTCACGCAGGTGTGACGACGCTTCGTACCAGGCCAACAAGCGTTCGCTGAGGACCACGTTGTTGAGACGCCCGAGACGATCGAGCTCCTCGAAGCGCGGATCTCCGTGCAAGGGAAGGAGCAAGGGGTCGCGGACCGGAGCTCCCGGAAAGGTCCACCCGAGATCGATGGATTCCCGGAGATACGCGAACGCGGTATCGACGCGTCCCGAGTTCGCGTACGCGCACCCGAGGTTGTAGAGGGCAACGCGAGTTTGGTAGTTCCGCCCTCCGAACACGCGCCGGATCGTCGCGAGCGCCGGTTGGAGCAGGTTCTCCGTCTCCGCGTAGCGGCCGAGCTCGAGGTACGACCCCGAGAGTCCCACCTTCGAAGACAGGACGTCCGGGTCGTCCGGGCCGAGGCGAGGTTCCAACCCCGCGATGGCGGCCTCGATGAGAGGCGCTGCCCGATCGTGCTTCCGCCAGATCTTGTAGACGAACCCGAGGAGGGCAGTCGTGCGCCAGGCGCCGGGATCGTCCGAGCCGCCGAGCCGTCGTCGCCGTTCGAGCGTGTCGAGAAGCAAGGGCTCGGCCTCCGGCGTAGGTCCCATGCTCCGCATGAGTCCGGGCGAGACTCTCCGCCGTCTCCAAGGCAAGAGAAGCATCGGGCCCCTGGAGCGCCACAATGCGGCGGTGCGCCTCCATCATGACTTCGAGGTCCTGTTTGGCGCTGCTCGACGCGGTGAAATGATTCGCGGCGGCGAACAGAAGCTGGGACAAAAGCACGGGCTGATCGGCGAATTTCTCGCGGATCCGGTGGTAGAGCTTTTCACGGTTCGGAAGCTCGAATAGGTTCGTGCCGTATTCTCCGGCGAACAACTCACCGGACGAATCCATCACGCCCAGAACGAACTCGCGGACTTGGCTCGCGACCTGAGCTTGGGCTTCCGCGCGCGAGGCCTCACGCCGGGCACGAACGGCCTGGACACCTCCGACGATCGCGAAACCGACGAGGGTCGTCGAGAGCACGGCGATGACCGCGGATTCCGTCCGATGCCGACGAACCAGTTTTCGGAATCGATCGATCGGCCCCGGTGCGCGGGCCTGAATCGGGCGATCGTGGAGATGGCGCGTTAGATCGGCGGCCAATTCGGACGGGGTGGCGTAGCGTGCGGCCGGATCCTTCGCCAACGCCTTCATGGCGATCGCATCGAGGTCGCCGCGCAGCCGCCGCGCCCGCGCCACGTCGGGGCTCGATCCCCGCAACGCGCGGACGCTCGGCCGCTCCGGTTCCTGCTCGCGAATGCGGCGGCAGAGGTCCAGGAGGCTCGCGTCGGGTCCGGTGCTCGCGCTCGAACGGCGTGCTCCCGACGAGGAGCTCGTAGAGCACGACGCCCAACGAGTACACGTCCGTCCGCGTATCCACCGCGCCCCCGCCGAGCGCGGCCTGCTCCGGACTGAGGTACTCCGGAGTTCCGACGATCTGACCGAACTGGGTCAACGTCGAAGCCGGTCCGGACTCGGTGTCCAAGGCCTTGGCGACGCCGAAATCGATGATCTTCGGGACCGCGGTGCCATCCACGGTCGTGACGAGGATGTTCGAAGGCTTGATGTCGCGGTGAATGACCGCGTTCCGGTGCGCGTGCTGGACGCCGTCGCAGACGCGAAGAAACAGCTCCAGCCGCGGCTCGATACCCAGCCGCCGCGCGTCGCAATGGTCGGTGATCGACTCGCCGGCGACGTATTCCATGACGAAGTACGGCCTCGAGTCGGAGGTACTCCCCGCGTCGAAAACGCGCGCGATGTTCGGGTGATCCATCACCGCGAGGGTCTGCCGCTCGGATTCGAATCGTGCTGAGGCTCGATCGCCCGGAACGGCGGACCGAATCAGCTTGACCGCCACGCGTCGCACGAGGGGCGGGGCCTGCTCGGCAAGATAGACGACCCCCATCCCTCCTTCGCCGATCCGCTCGAGAACACGATAGGAGCCGATGACGCTGGGAACGGGATCGACCAGATCGGCCCCGAGCTTCAACATCGAGCCGGTCTTGAGGATGTCGGGGAACGAACTTGACGGCTGCGACGCGCTCACGCGCTGTCCCCGGAATCTCTCTTCAGCCATTTCGCAAGCCACGCTTTCGCGAGGCGCCAATCCTCCTTCACGGTTCTTTCCGAGACCGAGAGCGTCGCCGCGATCTCCTCCACGGTCATCGCCCCGAACAGCCGAAGCTCGGCGACGCGGTGCTGCCGGGTGTCCCGCAGGGCGAGCCCGGTCAAGGCCTCGTCGAGATCCAGCACATCCATCGCTGGTCTCGTGGCGGAGACCCTGTCTTCGTCCAGGCTCACCCGAACCCGGCCTCCGCCGCGCTTCTGCGCGCTCGCCGCCCGCGCGTGGTCGACGATGAGATGGCGTAGCTGCAGCGACGCCACGGCGAGGAAATGCGTCCGGTCGTGCCACGTCCTCGTTTCCGGCGCTTTTGAGGCGCAGATACGCCTCGTGGACGAGGGAGTCGGTTCCGGGATCGGTGCGGCCGGAACCCATCCGCCGCCTCAGGCGATGGGTCAGCTCCCTCAGCGTCGCGTACTCCGCCGCTGTGAACCCATCGAGCGTCTCGCTCATGAGCTTGGTCCTCAACCCCCGCGGGTTTTGAAATCATACCGCCGGGTTGCCCCAAGGCGGCGCAATTCCGGTTACTAGGGTATGGAGGAACCCGACCATGAAGCGACCAGCCGGATTGAAAACGTTGTTCTTTCTCGTCGTCACAGGACTGGTTATCGCGGCGGCAATACGGACGTTCTCCTCATCGACCGTCCAGGCCAACGCACCGAACTGTCCGCCGGATTGCCCGATCCCGGTCCCGGTCGGCCAAGCTTGTAATCCACATGTCACCGTTGGAAACCTAGATTGCGTCCTGATTTACATAGACTACGAGCACGATTTCTGCCGTTACGACTGCCACGTGATTGTTCCTTGAGCCGGGGTCGTATTGCACCGCGGCAACCCAACTTCGAGGGGAGAGTGGGCGCGATGCGGGATCGCACGTAATAGCGAACCCGAGAGAAGGCCCAGCGGTCCGGCCCGCCGGCTCCCCTCGCCGTAACGTGGTCGACGTTGGGCGCTCCTGACGATTCCAGATCTAGCGTCGTCACGTCCAACGCGTTCACATCGATCGGCCCCGAGCTTCAGCATCAATCCGGTTTGGAGGATGTCGGGGAACAACCCGGACGGCTGCGGCGTGCTCACGCGTCGTCACCCGAACTTCTCATGAGTTAGGTCCCGAACTCCCCGCGTGTTTCGAAATCATACCGCCAGCTTGCCCCTGAGGCGGAGCAATTCCGGTTACTTCTGATGAAGGAGCACACCATGCATCACGCGCAACGTCCGCGTTTCACCGCACACGTCTGTCTTACCGTCTTCGCGCTCGCGGTCCTCGCGATCTCAACCGACGGCGCATTCGCCCTCCAGGTACCCGAGAAGCCCTCCCGGTTCGAGGCGTTGGTCATCCGGCACCCCAGCGAAGGGGCCGACGTCACCGCCTCCAACCTGGCGTCGCTTCCCGCCTCCGACCGGGTTCGGGTCGGCTGGGAACGATTCCGTGCCAAGCACGGACAGGAGTGGTCGATCTACCTCGATCGACAGTCGGGGGCGCCTCTCTTCGTCCAAGGCAGCGGGATCGCATTTCCTACCGGGAAGGACACGACGGTCGATTCGCTGGCGACCTCGCTGCGCGCTTTCATTGCGGGGAACAAGGCTCTACTTCTCGCCGGACGACGCGAGCTTCGTCCTGCGACGCGAAGCCTTCTGGGCCGCTGCTTCGAGGACGTCTGGCAGGTGGTGTTCGAAAGACGGGTGGCCGGAATCCCAGTGGACGGCGAAAGCTACACGTTCACGATCGGCCACGGCAGACTGGTCTCGTTCGGAACACCGCGATGGAGCCGTATCGACGCAAGCCCCGTCCCTGAGATTTCGTCAACGTCGGCTCAAGAACGGCTCGCTGCGTACGTGGGGATCAAGGCCAACGAGGAGATCGATATCATCGGGAAGCCGGAGCTCCGTTTCATCCCGCTCGGTGGTCTCCACTTCGGCGCTCGTCTGGCGGCTGACGGCCCGCTTAGCCGACGATCGCGGCACGTGGGTCACCTTCATCGATGCGCACACGGGCGCGATCCGGGCATTCTTCGACGAAACCCAGTACGCGCGCGTCAGTGGGGGCGTCCATCCCGTGTTCAACGATCACTCTGGCCCGGAGGGTTCGGAACAACCCAACTTTCCGATGCCATACGCGAAGGTCACGATTGGTGGGAGTGAGGTGACCACAAGCTCGAACGGACTGTTCACTTGCACGCCAGGTGGTGAGACTGCGTCGACCGCAATGGTGGGCCCATACGTTCATGTTGCGCCAGGTTGCGGCACGTTCCTCGACAGCGTGTCATGCGACACCGATCTCGACCTGGGTTACAGCGTCGGCACGGGATTGCCAGGTCCCGGCCCCGACGTCATCCAACCTGCATCCTCGACCACGCATGCTGCGCGCAGCACGTTCTACCACCTCAACCGCCTCGCCGAGCACGCACGCGCCTGGCTTCCTGGCACCAGCTGGTTGTCCTCGGAGGTCTACGCCCGGGTGGATTTCCCGGACGTCTGTAACGCCTTCTGGGACGGCTCCCAACTCCTGTTTACGCGATCCGACAGTATCTGCAATAACCCAGGGGAAAATGCCACCATCGTGACGCGACGAATGGGGCCATGGTCTCGACCCAAAACGACGGAAGCGTCATCCCCTACACCAAACCAGCCGAGGCGTATGCTGACATCACGGCTCTGATCGCGACGCACACGTCCTGCATGGCGAGCGGGTTACTCAAGAGTGGCACGTGCGCAGGGTACGGAAACGCTTGCCTCACGTGCACGGGCGTTCGAGAGTTGGACTGGGACAAACGACACGACCACACCGCGTCGACCCCTGCGGGATTCATAGCCGCTCATTGTCCGATCGGCGCGGACTCCCCTGCGGCAGAGAGCCCCACTGCGAGTCGTACGTCGCGAGCGAGGCGATTTACGATCTCGCCACCCGCGAGCTTACGACTCCGCCACCAGGTCCAGGTCTCGATCTCGCCACGGCGTGGCAGCTCGTCGACAAGCTCTGGTTCAAGTCTCGGCTAGGGAATGGGGGCAATCTCTGGAACTGCAACCAGAGTAACTTCTCTTCGAACGGTTGCACCAGCGTGGATACCCTCTACAACCGGCTGCGGTCGGTCGACGACGACGACGGCAACCTTGCGAACGGCACGCCCCACGCGGCGGCCATCTTCGCCGCTTTGAACAATCATGGCATCGCGTGCAGCACCGCGGGCGACCCAAGCAACCAGAATCACACGACCCTGCCCCGCGCTCGACCGCCATCCCTCACAATCGTCGCCGGCCCGTCGTCCGCGCAACTGAGCTGGGCGCCCGTCACCAATGCGTGGTACTACCGCGTCCTGCGAAGCGACATTTCCTGCTCATCCAGCTCGACGATCATCAGCCCGCCGGGTCTGTCCGCGACGTCATACAACGACACGGGTCTGGGAAACTGTTTCACGGAGTACTACCGGGTCCAGGCTTACACAACGAACGCCGCCTGCGAAGGACCCGTGTCCAATTGCATAGCCTTCACCGCGGTGTCGCTCGTCGACGCGGACACGGACACTATCGACGATGCCTGCGACAATTGCCCCAACATCGCCAACACGTCGCAGACCGATACCGACGCGGACGGGATCGGGGACGCATGCGACGCCTGCCCCTTGATGCCTTGAATGACGGCGATCAAGACGGGCGCTGCGCGAACGTCGACAACTGCCCGACGGTTGCCAACGCGAGCCAGGCCGATGGCGACGGCGACGGAACGGGCGATGCTTGCGACAACTGTCCCGCCATCGCCAATTCCTCACAGGCCGATGGAGACGCCGACGGTAAGGGCGATGTCTGCGACAACTGCCCGGCCGCGGCGAATGCGAATCGAACTCGACGGTGATGGGGACGGATTGGGTGACGTGTGCGACAACCGCCCGTCGGTTTCGAATGCCAAATCAATGGGACTGTGACGGCAACGGCGTGGGCGACGCGTGCTCGCCATTGTGCTCGGTGACGCTGTACTCGTCGACATTGGATGGATTCGTCACGAGCACCGGGAAGCCACCGGCGGAACCACGTCGCTCACGATCGGTGACGCGCGCATCAACAACGTTCAGGTTACATACCGGGCGATCATCTCCTTTGGACAGTTCATGCTTCCGGCCGGCGCGATCGTCGTGTCCACGCCGGAGAATCCGACAACGCTCACCGTGTCGCGAGCGGGCCTTTCGAATTCACCCTCGTCGCTGGGAAACCTTCTCGTCTATGGTTCCAATGGACCGCTTGGGGCGTCATCGTCGGTGCAACCGGACGACTACAGCGCGGCCGCTACGGACCTCTTGCTCAATCGTTGGCCATACCGTCATTCGCCAAGGGTAGTTCGTCCATTACGTTGACCTCGAGCGAGGCGACGCAAGTCATCAACACCAACCGGCGTGACGCAGTTCCGACTCCAGGTTCACATCGCTGAACAACGGCAACGCCCTCGCGGATCAATACTTGGTCGCCTCGGGAGCGGCTCCGGAAAGGCGACCGCAGCTTCACCGTGAGGTACACGTCGCAGTTTCCGTGGGAATAGATTCCGGTATAGCTAAATGACGTGGCGCGGGGAGTTCAATCCCCGCGTCACAATGAGCGGAGGAACTCCAAGCGGGCCTCGCGTTTCTTCGCAGGAAGGGCCTCGAACCGGTTCCTCGAGCGCGACGCCTTCGCCTGCGTGGAGGCGTGGACTGCCTCCTCGAGACGTCTTCGCCCGACCATCGTGAGAGAAGCTCGTCGCCAACCTGAGGCCCATCAGCGGCTCCGTCCTGAACTCCGACGGGGAAGCCTGCACCGAGGCAGATGTCCGCGAGATCCGGCCCATGTCGTGCAACAGCAGATCGGTGTACGCATGAACCGTCCGATGGCTGAGGGCCTTGATCGGGTTGTCTGCCGGTCCTCAGGGACGGACGTGACACGATTGACAGCCGATCTGGGCGAAGAGCGACCGTCCCTGCTTCGCCTGGGCCTCTAGCGGCCGAGGAGCCGGTGGCGCGCTGAACCGCACGAAATCGTTCGCGAGGGCGAGCATCTCCGCGGTGATCTCCGGTTCCGCGACCGGATCGACGCCCGCGGGAATCGGGTTCCCGCCGATCGTCTCCTCGGTGGGAGCGTCCGGATTCGTGATCCCCTGCTTCGATGACGAAGGCACCGGAGTTGAACTCTCCGGAGCGTGGGCACCAGCGCTTTGCGCCCGAAGCGTCCGAGCCTTCCATCGAAGAAGCGATTCGGGCGGCCCGACACGCCGTCGCCGTCCCGATCGTCCGGGTCGGCCAGCGCCTGGATCGCAGCATCCGGGACGGCGTCGAGCAAACCAAAACCCAGGATGTCCGGAGTCGACCTGTGTGCCGTGGCCGTCGCCGCAGCCGGGATCGGCTCGCTGTCGATGCCGAGAGCGCTCTTCAGGGCGGGCGTCACCGCCTGCTGGATCACAGGCCCGCCGCGGTCGGCAAGCGGATCGCAGAAGCCGCTCGCGGAATCGAACGCGGCGACGTGCACCTCGACCTCGTCACCAGGTCCGCCGACCACCGGCGTCCTCGTGACACTCCGCGCATGAGTCGGCGTTGAAGAGGGGCCCGAGTCCGGTCTCCGGGCGTGAACACCCTCTCGAACTCCTCGCGCCCGGACCGCGAAGCGCGCGCTGCTCGCGAGTCAACCCGGACAACGGCCCACCGAGCTCTTGCCGCGGCGCACACGCGGCTGCGATCAACCCGATCGCGGCGAACCCCATCGCCGCAGTCCAGCCGGCCGCCGCGCGTGCTGTCACTTTCGCTCCCGTCGTCCGAGGCGGGACGCGTCGCGATGCTTAGGGCGTCGTGACGGCTCCGTCGCGGTCCAGTACCGCACCGCGACGATCTGGCCCCGCCGGAGGTTCATCAGCGGCGCGACGACGCCACCGATCTCGATCCGGCAATCGGTGCCGGCGTGGAACACCATCACCCGCAAGCGTGCCCGCACCCGGTGATCACCGAAATCCGCCGCGCGTCGGGGTCGACCGCGTTCACGGTTGCCTATCGCCTGCAGGAGCTCGACGCTGTTGGCCGTCGCCGTAGCGGACCCGGCATGCGCAGCGACCGCGAGCAACGCGGTGAGACCGATCGTCGCCAGGAGCGCTGCTCTCTCGCGTCGACTCATTTTCGGGTCTCCTGGCGAAGTATCGGACCGTGGGTGTGGGACCGCAATTTCGGTGTTGTAAGCGGCGGCGACGGAAAGGGGAATCGCTTCGTAGAGATGAGAATTGGGCCTCGTTCAGCGCCTATGATGCGTCGATGTTTGCCGTCGGTCTCGTTTACGCCGGCTTCCTCGTCGCGGTGATCGGGCTCATCTCGCTCGTCAAGCCGCTGACGGTCCTTCGAATACGTAGCCGGCGGCAGGCGCGCCGCAGTTCTCGTGGTCGGCGTGGTGCTCGTCACCGCCGGAGCGCTGTCCCCGGCGCGCGGCGAAACGACGATCGCCACGCCGCAGACCCTACTCGATGCGTTCGCTCCCGCGTTCCCAGTTTCACGAGGTCCACAGATTCGGATCGCGGCTTCCCGAGAACGGGTGTACGACGCGATCAAGGCGTGACACAGCCGACGAGATTCTTGTTCTTTCGCGGCGCTGACCTGGATCCGGCGGTTGGGTCGTGCCTTCCGGAAGGCATCCTGAACGCGCCGGGCCAGCAACCGATTCTCGACGTTGCGGCGCGGACCGCGTTCATGCTGCTGGCCGAGGAGCCTGGACAGAGATCGTCCTCGGCACCGCGGTCGGCATGCCGCGCGGCTGGCGGCCGAAGACGAAGCCCACGCCGGAGGACTTCAAAGCCACGTTCACGCACCGGGCTTCGTGCTGCGCGTCGTTCAACTTCCGGATCGAAGCGACCGACCCGGCGGCCTGCGTCGTCACCACGGAAACCCGCGTGTACTCGACCGACGCCGCGCCGGCGGATGTTCGCACCCTACTGGCGCGTGATCTATCCCGGCAGCGCGTGGATCCGGCGGATGTGGCTGCGCGCGATCAAGATTCGTGCGGAAGCGACCGCCGATCGTCAAAGCGGTAGCTTCCCGTCGACCAGCGTGGCGCCCGGCTGGATCTGGTCGACGCGCCAGAGCATCCATCCCCCGGCGTCTTCTTCCACGACTCGCGTTGGACAACCGAAGTTCGCGCTTCGTGGAGAGCGCCGTCGGGGAAGCGCTGCTGACGCGTCGTGCGCTGATCGAGCGATCGCGTGCGCCGTGGTCGCCATCGAGCGTCAGTGACGTGATCGTCTCGGTGAGGGAGTCGAATCGCTGATCGTCGGCCGATGAAGGCTCGCGTGCGCTCGTACATCTGCATCTCGCGTGGAGACCTTCCCGCCCGGTGTGATGGTGTGGAGTCGGGATGACGTAGGCGCATGACCCGGTCGGGGTCGCGAGCGAAGAAGCCGGCTTCGTTTTTCGTGCGTAAGCGCGCGACCAGCGCGCGCGTGACGGCAGCCACCGGATCCTGACGGCCTGTGGGCGCGAAGCCCCTGTTGCGATCAGGACGATCGCGCCGGCAGGGAACCCATCGTCGGGATTGGCGCATGTCGTTGGAGACTACGCCGTCCGAGCCCGCAGTCGAGTTACTCGGACTACATCTGACTGAGGCTTCTCGTTCCTCTTGCGATTCCGTCGCGCAGCGCTTATCGCCTGGCGTGTGGTGTTCCCAGCCGGGTACTCCGAGATCACTCGCTCGAGCGCTTTCGTCGCCCCTGCGTAGTTGCCGAGTTCGATCTGGGCTTCTGCGAATCCGACGAGGGCGTCATCCGCGAGTGCGGGAGGCCCGCATTGTGGCAAACCGCCCAGAAGTGGGCCGCGGCCCGCGTGAAATCAGGCGACGCCGTTCCGACCCCATACTTGATAGTTCGTCGCGAGGTTGAAGCGCACGAAGGGCGCGAACGACCGAGCTCGGCGACGATTCGACAACACGCTCCCATCGCGCGACAGCTTCCGTCATCTCGACATCGTGCGCGTCCGCTCCAACCGCCGCCGCCAGATCATCCAAGTCTGTGGAATCGCTTGAGGTCTTCCGATGCGCTCGTCGACTCGTTGACGGTGATCTGGAGAACTTGGACGAGTTGGCGACGCGGATCACCGTCCGAGCTCTCGCTCGAGGGAAAACTCACCCTGACGTTGAATCGTCCCGGTTTTCCGAACGGGAATACGGGCACGCCGCCGGAAATCGGTGGGGTTGCTACTTGCGGCCCGGCCAAGCGCGTTCGTCAGCACGATCACCTGACCCGAGAGTCGCTCGCCGGGTTTCAGTGTGGCGGATTCCCAGCCGGCAGCTCCCTGAATTCCGGTGTGGTACGGCCGAAACGTTCCGGTCTCGTCGGAAATTTCGAACTTGACCCAGCCAGTCGCGAAATCGATGTGGGCCAGGGACGCTCCTGGGGCTCCTTGGAAACGTTTTCGAGGTCGTAGGTCACGATCACCGGCTCGTACGGCGCGACCACCGATTTGTGGGCGTGGACGACGAGATCGCACGCCTCTCCCGCCGCCGATGCGTTGAAGCGAGGAGACGGCGAGCAACGCCAACGAAGCCAACCTGGAGTGAGCTTCGCCGATGTCGCCGGGATGCGAGGGCAGCCGCAACGAGTCCGCACGCGGCAAGTCCCGGGAGGCGGTGATGTCGTGCTTCCCCTGAATCGTGAGCCTCAGGTACGGCTGTGTGAGAAAGAAGTCGAGACTGAGCGCGGAGACGACCGCGGTCGCGCGACGGCGGCCGGGCGGCCGCCGAATTCGGCGACGAGGATCGTCAAGATAATGAAGGGGAACGTGAAGTTCGACGCGATCGCGACGTCACGTAGCGGCATCAACGCGAAGCCCAAGAGAATAGCCGCCAGCGGCCCCATCGCCATGTAGATCGTTCGATCCTCGCCGTCTTTCATGTTCGATCTCCGTCCCTCGGGGGCTTCAGTGCTGCAAGTGGTAGGGCACGCTCGTCACGACCACGTTTCGCCGGAACAGAAGGGCCCCCTTGATGAGAAGCGCCCGCTGATTGTGGAGGAGATGAGTGCCACCACACAGCCGGTACGAACTCCGGGAGAAGGATCGTGATGAACTCGTCGGGGCTCTCGCTGCGAATGATCCCGACGTACTCGAGAAGCGGCTCCATGATGGAGCGAAACGGGAAGCCAGGATCTCGAGGCGAACGCCGCGCCCCCATTGTCCCCACAGCTCCTGGATCTCCTCGGTGGCGCGATGATCGACGTCGACGTAGACGCGCGCGAACGTCCGCGGAAAGCGTGCGGGCGTAGTCGAGCGCCTGTACGACGGCGCGATGCACGCCGCCGATGGGAACGATCACGATATTGCGCCGTTCCTTCGACACGCTCATGTCTTTGAGGGAGAGCTGCTCGGCAACGGTTTCGTAGTGCCGGTGGATCGCGAGGAACTGCAGGACCAGCATCGGGATCAGTGCGACGATGATCCATGCGCCCTCAGTGAACTTCGTCAAGGTCACGATGACGAGGACGAGCGCGGTCAAGACGGCTCCGAGCCCGTTGACGAAAGACGCCGATGCGCCAGCCGCGGCTTGCGCTCGCGGCTGGACTTCAGGACCATCCCGGCCTGCGACAGGGTGAACGATACGAACACGCCGAGCATGTAGAGCGGAATCAGCGCGTGGGTGTCGCCGCCGAACCAGACCAGGAGTAGGCCCGCGAGTAACGCGAGCATCATGATGCCGTTTGAAAACGCCAGCCGGTCCCCTGGTTCGCGAGTTGGCGTGGCAAGAACCGATCGCGAGCGACGATCGATGCGAGCGCGCGGAAAGTCGGCGAAGGCCGTGTTCGCCGCCAGGACGAGAATCATCGCGGTCGCGAACTGGATCAGGTAGTAGAACGGTCCGCGGTCACCGAAGATCGCACGGTTGAGCTGAGAGACGACGGTCTCGTCCGCCGTGGGGATGATGTGGTAGAGCATGAGCAAGGATCGTCACCCCCATGAAGCAAGCGACTGCGCAAGCGATCATGACCGAAGAGGGTGATCACCGCGTTTCTGGCTTCCGGCGGCTTGAACGCGGGCACGCCGTTCGAGATCGCTTCGATCCCCGTCAGTGCCGTGCACCCGTTCGCAAAGGCCCGGAGAACGAGGAAGACCGTGAGCGGCCCCGCCGCCCCGGGAACCGCCGCAGCCGCGTGTGCCGGAACGGCGACGATGCGCGCCCGTCAACGCCCTGAAGCCTCCCACGAGGAGGAGCGCCGCCATGCCGCCCAGGAACAGATAGCGTGGGGGCTGAGAAGAGCCGTCCCGACTCTCGCAAACCTCGAAGATTGCCGATCGTGAGGAGTGCGAGGAATCTGAGCGACAACCCGACGCTGTCCCCATGCCACTCGGGAATGCCGAGGTCAGCGCAGCGACCCCCGCGGCAATCGACACGGCGACGGTGAGCACGTAGTCGAGCAGAAGGGCCGCCGCGGCGATCAGGCCGGCGAACGACTCCGATGTTCTCGCCGGCAACCTCTGTAGGCCCTCCCCCGTGGGGGTACGCCGTGATCGTTTGCCGGTAGGAGAACGCGATCACCAGCATGAGCCCGGCGATAACGCAGCCGATCGGCGTGACGAGCCACAGCGATGCCGTCCCGGCGATGAGGAGGGTTCGAAGGATCTTCTTCCGTCGCGTACGCGACCGAGGACAACGCATCGGACGACAGGATCGCGAGCCCCGTCGATACTCCGAACCGTTCTTGGTGGGCCAGTTGAGATGGGATCGGCGAGCCGACGAGCAACCAGCTTGAGGCCCCCGGCCGGAGATCCTGAAGACACGGTTTCACCAGCCCTTCGCGCGACGTTCTAGCAATGGGGTCGAAGCGTGTCAAACCGGAAGCCGGGACCTACATTCCAACCGGTGCCTCGTGGCGCCAGGAGCGACCCCCATGCGCGCTTGCGCCCGACAGGCTCTCCTCGCGTTGATCGGCTGCCTGCTCGCCACCGAGGGTCTGGGCCGGATCGTGCTGGCCGGGCGCCGTGGGGACCGATCCCAAGCTCTGCCCGCCCAACGATCCGTACTTTCGAGGACAACTGGGAGTACCTGAGCCGGATCCCGGAGGAGATCGACAAGAGCCGGATGCACCCGAGCGAAGCTGGCCCTCGGATCGATCGGCATGTCCGTCGACAGCGCCTGGCAGCACACCGTCGGTCGCGACGACGTCGTCATCGCCGTCCTCGACAGCGGAATCCTCTGGGACTACAAGGACCTCGTGCGGAAGCTCTACCTGAACCCGGGCGAGCTTCCCGCTCCCGGAGGGCGCAAGCGTCCACGGACCGGAACGGCGACGGCATCTTCAACATCGACGACTACGAGGGAGACTCTCGCGTCGGCGACCGCAACGGCAACGGCATCCTCGATCCGGGCGATCTGATCCTCGCGTTTTCGAACTGCCGGGACGACGACGGAAACGGGTACGTCGACGACATCTGCGGCTACGACTTCTTCGAGGGAGCGCACTGCGGCGCCACCGGAGGAGACAACGATCCCGGCGGACGACGTCCGCTTCCGTCACGGGACCGGGATCGCGGCCACCGCGGCGGCCGAAACCAACAACGGCATCGACGACGCCGGGGTCTGCCCGCGATGCCGCGTGCTCCCCGTTCGCGTGGGCGACAGCTTCGTCGTCGACGCCAACCGGTTCGCCCGAGGGGTCGTCTTCGCCGGTGAACGCCGGCGCGTCCGTGATCGGCTCGGCGCTCGGGAGCTACAACAACACACCCGTCGGCCCGGCGCGCCGTGGACTTCGCCTACGCCCGAGGCGTTCCGATCATCGCCTCGGCCGCCGACGAGTTCTCCTACCACCACAACTTTCCGAGCCTCTACGGCCACGCGTTCTACGTGAACACCATCCGCTTCAACCACGCGGACGACTATCGGAAGGCGACGACGTTCTGGGGCATCAGCTCGTGCACCAACTTCGGCGCCAGGGTCTCCGTGACGGTCCCCGGGACGACCTGCTCGTCGGGCTCCACCGCTCGCCTCGCCGGCGTGGCCGGCCTGATCGAATCGGCGGCGCGCGACGCGGGCGTGGCGCCGCTCGCCGCGGAGGAGGTCTACCAGATCCTCCGGATGACGGCGGACGACCTCGACAACACGTCCCCGACTGGGGCTGCCTGCGCTACCGGGCCGTGAAGGGGTTCGACACGATCTACGGGTACGGGCGGGTCAACGTGCTCCAGGCGGTCCTCGCCGTCGAAGCCGGCCGCATCCCGCCGATCGCCGATCTCGCCACGCCGGACTGGTTCGAGATCGTCTCGCCCGCTGCGACCCCGCGCGTGGCGGTCACGGGCACCATCCGCGTGCCGCGCGCCGGAACGGGCGACCTTCGCCCTCGAGTACGCGCTGGGCGTCGAGCCCCGGGACGATGAGTTCGTGCTCGTGGCCGGCGGCGCGGTCTCCGGGAAGCAAGGAAGGAACGCTCGGGACCCTGGATTTCGAGAAGCTGCCCAAGCCCGCCGGTCCGGCACCGGCGACGCGCGAGGAGCGCGACCGCTACTCCGTGACGGTGAGGCTCCGCGTCACCGACGACCGAGGGCTCGTCGCCGAGTCGCGCCGCAGCTTCTTCGTGCTCAACGACCCGAGCTGGATGGAGTCCTTCCCGCTGAACGTCGGCGCCTCGGGCGAGGCCGTCCCCGGTCGTCGCCGATCTCGACGGGGACGGCCGGGACGAGATCATCCTCGCGACGGCCGATGGAACGATCCGGATCCTCAGGTGGGAGAGCTCCGGAGTTCGCGAGCAGCGCCTCCTCCTCGATCCCGGGCCGCCGCTCGGCGACGATCGGAAAGCCCGCGGGAGACCGTGATCCGCGAGCCCGTCGTCGCGGACATCCTCGGGCGCGGCGAGATGGCGATCGTCGCGGCCTCGCGGGAGGGAAAGGTCTACGCATTCAACGCGCGAGGCGAGCGCCTGAAGGGGTTCCCGGTGTCGGTGCGCCCCGGATCGTCTCGACCCGCCGCGCCGACGCAGCTCCTCGAGAGCGGGAATCCTCTCGAAGCCGGTTCTCGCGGACCTGGATGGAAAGCGGGGCAAGGAGATCATCGTGACCGCGCTCGATGGGAGCGTCTACGCCTGGCGGGGAGACGGCAAGCCGCTCGCCGGATTCCCGGTCGCGGTCGACGATCAAGAGGACCGGTCGACGATCGAAGCTCGTCTCCACACCGGCGGTCGGGAGACATCGACGGCGACGGCCGCCCCGAGATCGTCTTCGGCTCCAACGGCGTGACGCAAGGGTCTGGCGGCCGCCTACGCGATCCACGCGGATGGGAATCTCCATCCCGGGGGCCCGTTCCTCACGGGATGGGACCCGGTCGAGGTCCCGCTCCTGCGAGACGTCCTCCTGCCGACGCTCGCCACCGGCGTGCAGATGACTCCCGTGCTCGTCGACGTGAACCGGGACGGCGACATGGAGGTCGTCCTTCACGGGGTCACCGGATCCGGAATCTTCCTGCTGGATCACCGGCCCGGCGGCGCACCGGCCGTTCTCGCCCGGTATTCGCTCGGTGCCCGGTCCCGACGTCCGAGCTTGCAGGGGACCAGTTTTCTAGCGAGCCCGGGTTCTCCGATCGTGGCGGACACGGACGGCGACGGCGAGATGGAGCTGTACGCTCCGCTGCTTCCCTTCAGGATGCTGACCATGTCGACGAACCCCGGCGTCCCGATCGACGTTGCTCCGGCACTCGGAGGCTGGAACGTGCGGCCGGGGCCCGTCGTCCACGCCGTCCGTGCCGATGATCCCGAGCTATCCACGCCGCATGGAAGACCTGACCATTCTGGCGGCGCCCTTTGCGGCGGACGTCGACGGCGACGGGTCGCAAGAGATCCTCATTGGGAAGCGGTGGCTATCTCCTCCACGCCTTCAAGAAGGCGGGGGAGAGGCCGAGGGTTTCCCGAAGTTCACGGGTGGATGGATCTTCTCCGCCCCGGCCGTCGGGCGACCTCGACGGCGACGGAAGGCAAGGAGCTCGTCAGCGTGACCCGGGAGGGCTACTTGTTCGTGTGGCGGCTGCGGCAGGCGTCCTCCGCCTCGCGGTGGCCGCGGCTCCCCGAGGCCGATGACGAGGTAGCCCGACGGTCACGTCGAACGATTGCGGGATGAACTCCGTCGCCCCCAGGCGCAGCGCGCGCTTGAGCAAAGGCTCGTAGCTCGTCGCGAAGATCTTTGCCGAAGGTGATCTCCTGAGCGTCGCCGCCACGAGATCCTCGTCGAACTCGAGACCCGACGACGACACCTGCCACTCGTTCTCCACGATGCGGAACGAGATGCCCTCCGAGGAGGTTCGTGAAGGGGACGACCGCCATCCGACCCGAATCGACGCGAAGCGTGCCGAGCAACGTCTGCCGTCCGCCCTCGTCCTTCCGAACGTCGATCTGCAACGCCCGAGAGGAGCACGCGGATCAACGCCTGGCCTCGCGAGGCGACGGAACTCGAACTGCGGTGCGGACGGGAAGGCGACCTCGAAGTAGACGTTCGCTTTCGAGTCGATCTTGCGCAGGCCGGGGATCAGTGCGTAAACCGCGTCGCTCGCCGAGCAGCTTCCGGAAGTTGCTCGTGGACTTCCGATGCGAGATCGACTTCTTGGCGGTGACCCGTCGGGCCGATCTCGTTGACGAACGACTCCGACAACCCGAGGAAGGAGCCGGACGGGAACGGCCCGCCCCGTCGAGCGCGCGGCGAGGGGACAGAGGGAACGGCCGCGGTCGCGCGCTCGACGGCAGTCAACCCGACGAGCAGCGAGCCGCCGCTCGTGTCGAGCGTCTCCGGGAACAGGCGCAGGGTCGACTCCCAGCGCTTCGTCAGCAGGCTGCTCCTTCGCCTCCAAGCGGGCCGCGCTCGTTCGCGCGCGCTGGAGGATCACCTGCGTCGAGGGTGCCGACCGAACGGCGGAGGTAGGGCTTCCCGAGCCACCAGAGGAACCATCGTGGGAGCGGGGTGTTCCTGCACCGCGCAGGCTCCACGAGCCGCAGACGCTCTCCGCGTCCGGGATCGTCGACGCTCTTGGGAATGACCCGTAAGGCGCCGTTCGACGACCGTGAGATCGAGCAGCAGGTCGACGGCAAGGGGATTCCCGGCGTCCACGTCCGACGACCCGCCTCCTCGCAGCGCGCCTGGCGTCCGCCGATCTTCCCCTCGAGCCGCCCGATGCGCAGGCTCGCGTCCAGAACGTCCAACGACAGCGCGGGCGGTTCCGTCTTTGCCGAGCCGGATCACCGGGTCCGACAAGATCGCGTGGTAGCGGAGATCGGCCACGCTCGAAGAGACGCGCTCCTTTTCGCCCGTCGAATCGCGGCCCGCCGTTGGCGTGGAACGCATCGCACGATGATCCGGTTGAGGTCCCGCTCCGAGACGTTGAGGAGCGACGGCCGTCGGACTCGGAGAACGGCGCGGGAGATTCCGCGGCGTGTGCGCATCGGCGATACCGACGAAACGAGCAGCAAGAGCGCGATGCGAAGGGATCTCACGGCCGGCTCACTACGGATGTACGCCGAGCGTCGAGAACGCCGGTAGCTCGAATCGGCTCACATTTTCGAACTCGTCATCAGCGGAAACCAGCACCGGCGGGGCTTTCCCGGCTTAGGCCGGACCTGATCAGGATGCCGCTCAAGAACACGAGCACGCTCTCCGACGACGACCTGGAAGGCCGCGGCGAGAAACGGCGTGTCCATGTAGCGGTTGCGGATCCAGGCGATCGTCAGCAGCTCGATCGGCGACGACGATGGTGGCGATCACGGTGGCGCGTGACGAAGTTGCGGGATCAGGTACGGGAGCGCGTGCCCGACGCCGCCCGAGGAAGGTCATCAGGCCGCAGATCACGCCGCGCAGGAGCGGACGGCCGCGGCCGGTGAGGCTGCCGTCGTCCGAAGCGCCTCGGCGAACCCCATGCTGATGCCGGCGCCGACGGCGGCCGCCATCCCGACGAGGAAGGCGGCTCCAGCTGCTGTGCGTCGCGAACGCCGACGCGAAGAGCGGCGCCAGCGTCGACACCGAGCCGTCCATCAGCCCCGCGAGCCCCGGCTGCACGACCTGCAGGACGAAGAGCTGGCGCGAGGTGCGCGCTTCCTTCCTCGCGCTCGGTCTCCGGCTGACGCGTGGGATCGAACGACGCCGAGGTCTCCTCGTGCTTGCGCTCCTCCGCGGCGAGATCGCCCAGGAGCTGGCGCAGCTCGGCGTCCTTCGCCCGCTGCGCGGCCTTCTCGTAGTAACGCGCGGTCTCGAGCTCCATCAGCGCGACCCGGCGGCGGATGTGGTCGACGCTCGGGTTACGCAGCGACTGGACCGGATCGCGGCGCACGAAGCCGCGGACGTCCTGGCGGCGGACGAGCGGGATCTCCTCGCCGAACTTCTTGCGGAACAGCTCGATCAGGCGGCGCCGGTGCGCGTCTTCCTGTGCGGCCATGCCGTCGAGCGTCGCCGCCGCCTTCGGGAAGTTCGGACGGAGCAGACGCGCGAACTCGCGGAAGATGCGCGCGTCCTCTTCCTCGAGCGAGATCGCGAGGCGCCAGCACCTCGGGCGCCGCCAGTTGCTTGAAGTTGCGTCGCATGGGCCGGGAGGGTACCACCTTCCCGGGAGCCGCTTCGTTCAGGCCTTGACCGCCCGGAACGTGATGGAGCGGACCTTGCCCGCGATGTCCGTCGGCGCCAGGCCGTTGCGGCGGAGCGCGTCGGGAACGGGGTCGTCCGGGCGCGTCGCCGGCGGTCGCGAGGTAGTCGATGTCCTTGATGATCTCGACCCGGTCGAACCCGCGCGCTCCAGCATGGCGAGGTACTCGTCGCGAAGCAGCGCGCCCCGAGATGCACCCGACGTAGGCGTACACGTCGTCGACGATCGCCTCGGGAAGCTCGCCGTCGAGAACGATGTCGGAGATCGCGAGGCGTCCGCCGGGGCGCAGCACGCGCGCGATCTCGGCGAACACGGCGGCCTTGTCGGGGACGAGGTTGATGACGCAGTTGCTCATCACCGCATCGACGCTGGCATCGGCGACCGGGAGCGCCTCCGAGGCGGCCCTCGCGGAATTCGACCTGTGCATACCCTGCCCGCGCGGCGTTCTGCGCGCGCCTTCTTCAGCATCGCCGGCGTCATGTCCACGCCGATGACCTTGCCCTCGGGACCGACGGCTCGCGCCGCGAGGAACGCGTCGAGCCCCGCCCCGGAGCCCAGGTCGACGACGGTCTCGCCGGGCTGCAGCGCCAGATGCGACGACGGGGCCCCGCACCCTAAGCCGAGGTTCGCCTCGTCGGGAAGCGGTCGCGAGGTCCGCGGCGTCGTAGCCGACGCCGACGGCGAGCAATTCCCGCGACGATCCGCCGCAGCAGGTGCCGGAGGTCTTCCCTCCGCGATGGCGCCGTAGCGCTCCTTGACGATGTCGACGATCGTGTCGCGTGACGCTTCGTTCATGACGCTCTCCTCGATACGGCGGTCCCGGCTCGCGGGATACCGCTCATCAGATGGTCGAATGCGCCCGGGCAGCAAACTCTCGGTCGCGTCGCGGACGGCGGAGAGGAGCTCATCGAGGCCGTCGAGCACGGCGCGGCGTTTTCGGGCGGAAGCCTCGCGAGGATGCCCTCGGCGAACGCGTCGTCCTGGCGGGCCACCTCGGCGGCGGCTCGCTCGCCTGCGGCGGTCAGCGCCGCGCGCGCGACGCGGCCGTCCCCTCTTTCGGGTGCGCGCCTGACGAGGCCGCGCTCTTCCAGCCGCACGAGATTGCGCGTCAGCGTGCTCGAGCGATGCCGAGACGGGCGCCGAGCTCGCCCAGACGCATCGACCCCCTCGCTCGCCAGCGTCTCGAGCGTCGCCGCCTGGGCGACGGTCATACCACAGCACGCCACGTCCGCGCGCTCCGAGATCGCGAAGCGACGGACCAGCGCGCGGACCGCGGCGCGGAGACGGCGCCCGTCTTCCAGGTCGTTGCTTCGGGATCGGCGTGCCGCGGCGCTCATGCCGATAGTTGTACGATACAAGTATAGGGCTGTCAAGGTATCGTGATGCCCTTCCCGGAGGTCGGCATGGGGCGAAGCGTGGTGGTCGTCGGCGGCGGCATCGGCGGCCTGGCGATCGCATGGGAGCTGCTGACGCGGCCCGGCCGCCTCCCGGCGGGAGTCGATGTCGAGGTGCTCGAAGCGGCGTCCCGCGCCGGGGGAACATTCGCACCGAGCGCCGCGACGGCTACCTCTGCGAGTGGGGGCCGACCGGGTTTCTCGACGACGCCCCGGCGACTCTCGACGCCTGCGACCGCCTCGGGCTGGGTCGGCGGCTGACACGGGCGAACGAGAGCGCGAAGCAGCGCTTCGTCGTCCGCGGCGGAAGCTCCGCGAGATCCCTCGGGCCTTTTTTCGTTCCTGGGCTCGGATGTCCTCTCCCTGCGCGGACGCCTCCGCGTGCTCGGCGAGCCGCTGGTGCCGAGGCGGCGCGCCGTGTCCGACGAGTCGGTCTTCGATTTCGCGCAGCGCCGGATCGGCCGGGAGGCCGCGAAGGTCCTGGTCGATGCGCTCGTCACCGGCATCTGGGCCGGGAACGTCGAAGACCTGTCGCTGGCCTCCGCCTTCCCGAAGCTCGCCGCGATCGAGCGCGACCACGGCGGACTCCTCCGCGGGATGGTCGCCGGGGGCCCCACCAGGGGACGCCTCACCTCGTTTCCGAACGGCCTGACCGAGCTGACCGATGCCCTGGCCGAAGCAGTCGGCCCGCGTCTGCGCCTCGGGGCCCGCGTCACAAAAATCGAGCGCCTCCCACGCGGCGGATTCCGCCTTGCCGTCGACGGCGGGCCGCCCCGCGAGGCGGTTGCCGTCGTCCTCGCCTGCCCCGCGTGGCTCGCTTCGCCGCTGCTTGCGAACGTCGATGGCCCCTTGGCGGCGGCGGTCGCGGGAATCCCGGCGGTCGGCGTCGCGGTCTTGCATCTGGGGTTCACCCGAGAGGAGGCCGCGGGACTTCGGGGATTCGGTTTCCTCGTACCCCGTGGGGAGAGCGCTTCCGTTCTCGGGGTCTCGATCCCCTCGAACCTATTTCCGGGTCGCGCCCCTGACGGGCACGTCTTGGCGACGGTCATGCTCGGCGGCGCGCGCGATCCCTCGGCCGTCGAGGCAACCGACCAAGAGCTCATCAATCATGCCTGCGTCGGCGCTCGCAAAGTTCGCCGGAATTCGGGCGGCGCCGCGGTTCGCGCTCGCGATACGGCACCCGCGCGCGATTCCCCAGTACGTGCTCGGCCACGCCGATCGATTGGGCGCGGTCGCGGAGCGGCTTCGCGAGCTCCCGGACTGTTCCTCGCTGGAAACTCCTACCGCGGCATCGCGATCAACTCGTGCCTCGCGGAGGCTCCGTCGATTGCTGGAGGCGTGGCGTCGTTCTTGCGATAAGGGGACACTCCCTTTCTCGAACAGAGGACACATCACGCCGCTTCCGGGTTCGACTGACATCGACGAGGCCCTCTGAATCGCGAGCGGTTCTTCATCTTGAGCGAGCGATTCGGCGGAGCGAGCGCGCGGAGGTAGCCCGCGCGCGAGCGTGCCTCGGTGATGTCAGTCGAACCCGGAAGAGCGTCTGTCCTCTCTAGGAGAAAAGGGAGTGTCCCCTTTCTCCCCTTTCTAGCTGTTGCCGTCGAGGAGGCGGCCGAGGCCGCCGAGAACCGAGCCCTCCTCGCGCCCGCCGCGCCCGACGCGCGGCGCCGCTGCGTAGATCCGCTGCGCCATACGCGACAGAGGAAGTGACTGCAGCCACACCTTGCCCGGCCCACGGAGCGTCGCCCAGAACAGCCCTTCACCTCCGAACAGGATCGATTTCACGCCGCTCACGCACCTCGATGTCGTAGGAGATCCCCGGCACGAACCCGACGATGCAGCCGGTGTCGACGCGGATGAGCTCGCCCGGCGCCAGCACGCGCTCGAGGATGTTGCCGCCCGCGTTCAGGAAGCACCAGCCGTCCCCCTGAAGCCGCTGCATGATGAAACCCTCGCCGCCGAAGAACCCGGCGCCGAGCCTCTTCTGGAACGCGATGCCCAAGGCTGACGCCCTTGGCCGCGCAGAGGAACGAGTCCTTCTGCGCGATCAGCTCGCCGCCGATCTCCCTGAGGTGAACGGGAATGATCTTGCCCGGATAAGGGGCGGCGAAGGCGAGCTTCTTCTTCGACTGCCCCTGGTTCATGAACGCCGTCATGAAGAGCGACTCGCCGGTGAGCAGCCGCTTCCCCGCCCCCACGAGCGCGTCCAGGAATCCGCTCGACGGGCGGGATCCGTCGCCGAAGATCGTCTCCATGCCGACGCCGTCGTCCATGTACATGAGGCCCCCGGCCTCGGCGAGCGCAGCCTCGCCCGGGTCGAGCTCGAGCTCGACGTACTGCATGGCGTCACCGAACAGCTCGTAGTCCACTTCGTGCATCTGGGCCATGGGCGCGATCTCCTTTGCAGCGCCGTAGGAGGCGCATGACGCGAGCATGGTACGCCGGTGTTCGCGTCTTCGTTCCACGTCCGTGGCTGCGCTACCCTAGGACGCGGTTCCTTCGGGGGTCGAATCCATGCCATCCAGGCTCGCCGGTCAGGTCGTTTTCATCACGGGAGCCAGCTCCGGCATCGGCGCGGCGTGCGCCCGGGCGTTCGCCGCCGAAGGGGCCCGCCTGCTGCTTGGCCGCGCGCCGCCTCGAGCGTCTGGCGGCGCTTGACGCCCGCGCTTCGCGACGCCGGGGCGCAAGACGTCCAGGCCTCTCGCCCTCGACGTGCGGGACGCCGCCGCCGTGCGGAAAGCGATCGACGAGCTGCCGACAACCTGGAAGGCAATCGAGGTGCTGGTCAACAACGCGGGCCTCTCGCGCGGCCTCGACAAGCTTCACGAGGGATCGATCGACGACTGGGACGAGATGCTCGACACCAACGTCAAAGGCGTGCTGCACGTGGACCGCGCGGTTGTCCCGTTGCTCGTGGCGCGAGGCCGGGGCACCGTGATTCACTTGGGCTCGATCGCCGGACGCCAGCTCTACCCGGGGGAAACGTGTACTGCGCCTCGAAGCACGCCGTTCGCGCGCTGAACGAGGGCTTGAGGCTCGACCTACTCGGCACGGGAGTGCGCGTGGCCACGGTCGATCCGGGCATGGTCGGGCAAACGGAGTTCAGCCTCGTGCGCTTTCACGGCGACGCCGATCGCGCCTCGCCGTCTATCGCGGCGTGACGCCGCTGACTCCGGACGACGTGGCGGAGGTCATCGTGTTCGTCGCCACACGTCCCTCGCACGTCAACCTGGCGGAGACCGTCGTCCTCCCGACCGACCAGGCCTCCGCGACGAACGTGCACCGCGCGGACCGAGGAGCGGTGACCGTCAGGACGTCCGCTGTCGCTGATCGGCGTCGCGCTGGCGGCAGCGGCGACTCGCCGCGGACGCCCCCGAGAAACCGCACGACGTCGGACTGATCGAGCGAGGCGTCCACGCGGCTCGCTCAGATCGACGTCACCGTCGTCGGGATCGAAAGACGCCGATCGACGGCCTGACGGCAGCCGATTTCGAAGTTCGCGTCAATCGCAAGCTCGTCCCGGAGATCGTCGTCGACGATCTCTGTCTCGGGGAGGCGCGATCCGCGCGGCGGCTCCGCCGGAGCCACCCGGCGGCCCGACCGCGGAGCCAGTCGACGCCGGCGCCACCCGTGCGACGCTCCGCGAGAGACGATGGCGACGTACATTCTCTACTTCGACATGCCGCACCTGACCCAGACCGGGCGGCGCGGCGCCATCGACGCCGCGCGCGACATGCTCCCAAGCTCTTGGCCGGCGGCCACAGGGCGATGCTCGTCGCCAACGCCAACGCGTTGAAGACGGTCGTGCCGCTCACCACCGGACGTCGAAGCGGCTCGACGCGGCGCTCGTGGAGCTGATCGACGACCAGTCCACGTTCGACCCTTCTCGGCGACCGAAGAAAACCGGCTCGCCGACGTCATTCGCGAGCTCGATCGGGGCATCGAGTTCGCGCTGGCGTTGGCGCGGCGCTACGCCGCCGACGAGCGCTGGAAACAAGAGCGCGACCTGCGCCGTCTCAGCATGGTGCTCGGCCGCCTCGCCGACATCGACCCGCCCAAAGCGGTGCTCTACTTCGCCGACACGATGAGGGAGAACGCCGGCGAGCACTACCTCTCGTTCTTCAGCGGATCGACGCTCAAGGACGCCAACGGGAGGCCGACCCGCGGATGCGGCCGCGATTCTCGCCGACGCCGCGACCGGGGCGCTTCCGCTGGACCGCGGTCATCAACGAATCCGCCGGCGCTCGGGATCCGGTTCTACACCGTCGAGGGCCAGGGGATGACCGGCACGAGCTCGTTCATCCAATCGCGCACGTCCGCGAGCGCCGGCGGGAGCGGGACGGCGCCGGAACACGGCCTCGCCACGCTCGTCAACTCCCAGCGCACGCGGGACGCTCAGGCGACTCTGGCCTCCCTCGCGGTCGAGACGGGGGCCGGTCCTTCATCAACGGGGTCTCGCCCGGGAAGATGGCCGCGCAGATCCTCGACGACATGTCCTGCCTCTACCTCGCTGAGCTTCGACCCGAGCGGGTTTCCAGCAGGACGCGCCGCTGTCGCGTCAGCGTCACGGTCAAGCGCCCGAAGGTGAAGGCCATCGTTCGCGCGGGCGTCTCGTCATCCAAAGCGACGCGACGCGCCTCACGGGTCGCGTCCTGTCCGCGTTCGCATCGCCCGATGCGGTCGCCACCGCCGACGCCGGCGTCCACGTCGGCCTCATACCGATCGACTACCACGACGGAAAATTCAGGGCGCGCGTTCAGGTCGCGATGACCGGGAGCGCGCGTGCCCATCACCGACGTGGGACATCGGCGCGTCGGTCGTCTCGCAAGGCGTCGTCCGGCAGGACGGCTCCGGACGCATCCAGGTCACGCTCCCCAACACGCCCGTCGTCTACGAAGAGGACATGGACTTTTCCGCGGGGACTACGATCTGATCGCGGTCGCGCCACGAAGTGGAAACCGATACGCTGGCGTCGAAGGAGGTCCACGGGAGCTGGCCGAAGCTCGACGTCGAGCTCGCCAGCCTCGGTCCGATCGCCGTCAGCCAGTCGATGCCGGGAGGATTCCTGAGAAACGGCGTCAGCCACACCCAGGAGCGGTCATCGTCGGCGAGGACGGAGCCCTCCGCGGCGACGCCGCGACGGCGGTGATCTCGCTCGTCTGCCGCGCCAAGGATCAGAAGCGGCCGCTGAAGGTCGTGCGCACGCTCGCGGGAGAGACGTAGACGCCGGTCGGCACGACCGAGCTCGATCTGACGACCGCGCGATGCGCGCAGGTCGTCGATCTCATCCCGCCGAAGACGCTGGGCGCGGGCGTGCTATCGCTTCGTCATCGCGGTCTCCAGCGACGGACGGGAGCTGACGCGCGCGGAGAGAAAGCTCGTGGTGCCGGAAAAGCCGGCGCCGCCGGCAAGGCGCCTCGTGATCGCGCTCGCGATCCTACTCGTTCGCAACGCTCGTCCCAGGGAGCCCCCATGCCACACCCAATCACCTGGCCGGACAGACGAGCCCGTACCTGCTCCAGCACCAGTTCAACCCGGTCGACTGGTACCCGTGGGGCCCGGAGGCGCTCGCCAAGGCCGAAGGCGGAGGGCAAGCCGATCTTCCTCTCGATCGGCTACGCCGCCTGCCACTGGTGCCACGTCATGGAGCGCGAGTCGTTCGAGAACGAGGCGATCGCCGAAGCTCCTCAACGCCTCGTTCGTCGCGATCAAGGTGGACCGCGAGGAGCGCCCCGACCTCGACGAGATCTACATGCACGGCGGTTCAGTCGATGACCGGCCAAGGGGGTTGGCCGCTGAGCGTCTTCCTGACGCCCGACGGCAAGCCGTTCTTCGGCGGAACCTACTTCCTCCGGAAGACCGCTACGGACGCCCGGGGTTCCCGGCGCTCCTGGCGGCGATCAACGAGGCGTGGAGCACGCGTCGCGACGACGTCGATCGCCTCGGCGGCGGACATCACATCGCGCCTGAAAGCCGCGTCGCAGCGTCCCGACAAGCCCGCGGGCGACGAGCCGGTCGGCCCAAGCAGACCGCGGCGCGCGGCCGCCGATCTGAAATCCCGCTTCGACGCGACCTGGGGCGGCTTCGGCCCGGCGCCGAAGTTCCCGCCGCACGCGGGCTTGGCGCTGCTGCTGCGCGAGCACGCGCGCACCGGTGACGCGGCGACGCTTGCAGATGGTCGAGACCACGCTCGATCGCATGGCCGAAGGCGGCATGTACGACCAGGTCGGCGGCGGCTTCTCGCGCTACTCGACGGACGAGCAGTGGCTCGTGCCCCACTTCGAGAAGATGCTCTACGACCAGGCGCTCCTCGTGCCCGTTTACGTCGACGCGTGGCGCGTGACCGGGAAAGCCGCTCTACCGGCGCGTCGTGCATGGAGACGCTCGACTTCGTGCGCCGCGAGCTGACCTCGCCCGAGGGGCCTCTGTACGCTTCGCTCGACGCCGACAGCGAAGGGCACGAAGGGATCTTCTACACGTGGACTCCCGATGAGGTGAAGGCCGTCCTGGGTCCCGAGAACGGCGCACTGTTTTGCGCAACCTACGGCATCGCGCCGTCCGGCAACTTCGAGGGAAAGAGCATCCCGAACCTGCTGGGAGGACCGCTGGCCGACGACGCGATGGTCGCGAAGCTCGCCCCGATGAAGGCGAAGCTCTTGGCCGCCCGCGGAAAGCGCGTCCGCCCGGCAACCGACGACAAGGTCTTGACCGCGTGGAACGGCCTGATGATCTCCGCGTTTGCAAAGGCCTACGACGCGTTCGGCCGCGAGGACGATCTCAAGTCGGCGCGGGCCGCCGCGGATTTCGTCCTCGGGCACCTCGTCAAGGGCGATCGACTGCTCGTGTCCTTTCGTTCCGGAAAGGCCCATCTGAACGCCTACCTCGACGACTACGCCTTCCTCGGACGCGGCCTCGTCGATCTCTACGAGTCCGGGTTTGACCGGCGCGACCTCGATCGCGGCGCGGCGATTCGCGCGCACCGCTCGTCGCCCGCTTCGCCGACGGACACGGAGGCTTCTATTTCACCTCCGACGACCACGAGGCGATCCTCGCGCGCACGCGCAGCACGTACGACGACGCGATCCCCGCCGGCTCGGCCGTCGCCGCGGAGACTCTCTTGCGTCTGGCGGTGCACTTGGACGACGCGGCGTTTCGTAAGGCCGGCCTGGCGGCGTTGGCGGCGCTCGCGGCCGATGGCCGATCGCGTCCCGCCGGCGTTCGCGAGCCTCTTGAACGCCTCCGCCTACGCCGATCGCAAGGACGTCGTCGAGATCGCGGTCGCCGGCCCGCGCGATGCCGCCGGGACGCGAGCGCTTTTGGCCGCCGCGCGCGCGCGCTACGTCCCGGCGCGCGTCATCGGCTGGTTCGATCCGGCGGCTGGCGCGAGCGACCTTCCGCTGCTCAAGGGAAAGACGCTCTCCGCGGGAAGCCCGCGGCCTACGTCTGCCGCAACTACGCGTGCGATGCGCCGGTGAACGATCCGGCGGTCCTCCGGAAGGCCTTGGCACCGCGGTAAGGGGACACTCCCCTTTTCTCCAATAGAGGACACGCCGGAGTTCGACTGACCTCGACGCGGCCCTCTGGATCGCGAGCGGTGATTCCTCTTGAGCGAGCGATCCGGCGGAGCGAGCGCGCGGAGAACAAGCCCGCGCGCGAGCGCGTCCGCGGTGAGGTCGGTCGGACCCGGAAAAGAATCGTGTCCTCTATTGGGGAAAAGGGAGTGTCCCCTTTTTCTGTTAGCATCTCCGGTCCGCCGGAATCGCTCGATCCGGCGCGAGGAGCGAGCCCTGGCCAGCCGGAAGCCCAAGGTCACGTGGGAGGCGCTCTCCGACGACCGATCTGCTCCGCCTCCGTATCTGCGACCTCAAAGTCCAGATCGAAGGGACCGACCTCGAGCTTCGAGTGCGCCAGCTCGGGCGCGAGCTTCAGGCGAAGGGCCTCAAGCTGAGGCCGGTGTGCTTCCTCTCCGACGAATGGCTCTCGCCCGGCGACCAGGCGGCGATCGGCATCCCCTTCTTTCTGACGCACCCGCGACTGAAGGCGTTGGAGAACCGGATGATGTTCGAGGTCGAGGGGAGCGGCGCGGCCTGGTGCATGAAGCTCCTCCGCCACGAGGCGGGGCACGCGTTCGACCACGCCTACCGGCTGTCGCGCGACGACGAGTGGAAAGAGGTGTTCGGCTCGCCCCGCACGAAGTACCAGCCGTACTACTACGAGATGGATCTCGAAAGCCGCGACTTCGTCACCAACGTCCCCGACCAGTACGCCCAGGCGCATCCCGTCGAGGACTTCGCGGAGACGTTCGCGGTCTGGCTCAATCCGGCGTCGGCCTGGCGCGAGCAGTACGCCGGACGGCCGGCCTTGAAGAAGATCCGCTACGTCGACCGGTTGATGCGCGACGTGAAGACGCGCCCGCTTCCGCTGAGGAAGCCGGTGATCGGGCCCGAGGCCCGCGCGCTGCAGTCGACCCTCCTTTCCTACTACGAGCGGAAGCTGCGACTCTGTTCCCCTGGGCGATCCTTGCGGCGACGGAGAGGGCGCTGAAGCGGATCTTCCGCGTGTCTCGCGCCGCCGAGCTGGCAGAGCCCCGCGTCCGATTTCATCCGCACGCACAAGCGTCCGCTCGTCGACGCCATCAGCGCGGTGGTCGGGCGAGAGGCGCAATCAGGTCGCGCGCGTCGTCGCGAGCCTGGCGCAGCTGTGCACCACGCACCGCCTGGTGCTCCGCGCTCCGGAAGAGCGCACGCTGGTGCCGTTCTCGACGTTCGCGACCACGCTGATCGTCAACCGCCTTCGTACGCACAGCTACCGGGTGACCGGCCCATGAAGAAGCCCAAGCACAAGGCGCGGCTGCGCATCGTCGGTACTCTTCGAGGTGCACGATCCTCCGGCGCCCGACGAGGAATACGAGCGCCGGATGAGGGAACGAGTCGGATTGGCGCACGGAGGGGCACGTCGTGACGGCGCTCAAGGCGCTCGGCCACGAAGTCCACCTGGGCGCGATCTACAAGAACCCGCGCGACGTCATCGATCTGGTCGAGCGGATCCAGCCCGATCTCGTCTGGAACTTCGTCCAGACGTTCCACGGGACCCGCTATTTCGAGAGCCACATCGCCGGGGTCCTCGAGCTGTGCCGCGTCCGCTACACGGGCTGCGGCCACCGCGCGCTGATGCTGCTGCCAGGACAAGGCGCTCTCGAAGGAGATCCTGAAGCACCACCGCATCCCCGTGCCGCCGTTCGTCGTGTCGCGCAGGTCGCAGCCCAGCAAGAAGCTGTCGGGAACGGTCTTCCCGGTGATGGTCAAGCCGCTGGCCGAAGAAGGAAGCGTCGGCATCTCCCGGGACTCGTTCGCCGAGACCGAGGACCAGGCGCTGGCCCGCGCCAACTACCTCCACGAACGGCTGAAGCAAGACGTCATCGTCGAGCGATACGTCTCGGGGCGGGAGATCTACGTCGGCGTGCTCGGAAACGACCGTCTCAAGGTGCTTCCGCCGCGCGAGCTGAAGTTCTCCAAAGTCCCGGAGGGCGAGCCCAAGTTCGCCAGCTTCAAGGCGAAGTGGGACGAGGGGTACCGCGAGCGCTGGGGGATCTTCTCGACGTTCCCCGACGATCTATCCGAATCGCTGCAGCGCTCGATCGCCACGGTCGCCAAGCGCGTCTTCCGCGCGCTGCAGATGCGCGGCTTCGGCCGCATCGACCTCAGGCTGACCGAGGAAGGCAAGCTCGTGGTCGTCGAGGCCAATCCGAATCCGGAAATCGCCCAGGGCGAGGACCTCGCCGAGGCGGCGGCGAAGGCCGGCCTCCCTACAACGATCTGATCGAGCGGATCGTGGTGCTGGGTCTCGACCGGTCGAACCCCAAAGGCGCGTAGCTTGGAGCTGTTCGGCGGCCACGGCGCCGCCCCTTGGGTCCTGTTCAACGTCGCCCTCGCCGTCTGCCTTGCGGTCGATTTCGGCCTCGCATCGGGACGCCACCGCGTGATCGGCATCCGGGAGGCGGTCGGCTGGAACGTCTTCTGGATCGCGATCGCCGTCGCCTTCACCGCCGTCGTCGCCCACTTCTACGGCCGGGTCTCCGCCACCGAGTATCTGACCGGCTACGTCGTCGAGCGCGCGTCTCTCGGTCGACAACATCTTCGTGTTCGTCGTGATCTTCAAGTACTTCTCGGTCGAAAGAGCGAGCCAGGCCCGTGTGCTGTTCTGGGGCATCCTCGGAGCGCTCGCCATGCGCGCGCGCGTTCATCCTGGCGGGGGCGGCGCTCGCGACCCGCTTCCACTGGATCCTGGCGTTCTTTGGCGCGTTTCTCGTCTACACCGGCGTGATGCTGGTCGTGAAGGATCGCGAGGAGGCTCCGGACCCCGACCGCAACCTCATCGTGCGCCTCGTCGGGAAGCTGATCCCGCTCGAATCGAAGGCGCACGGGGATCATTTCTTCGTCCGCGTCGGCGGACGCTGGCGCGGGACGTCGCTCCTCGTCGTGCTGCTCGTCGTGGCCACGACCGATTTCGTCTTCGCGCTCGATTCCCTTCCGGCGATCCTCGGGATCACGCGCGATCCCTTCATCCTCTACTCGTCGAACGCCTTCGCGATCCTCGGCATGCGCGTCCTCTACTTCCTGCTGGCCGCGATCCTGCCCAAGTTTCGATTCCTGAACTACGGGCTCTCGCTGATCTTGGTGTTCATCGGCGCGCGCATGCTGCTGGAGCGCTTCGTCCACATCTCGACCGAGATCACCCTGCTCCTGGTCGTCGGGATCCTCGCGGCCTCGATCATCGGCTCGGTGGTGATCCCGCGAAAGGACGGAGACGGGCTCTGAAAAAGGGGACACTCCCTTTTTCACATCAGGCAGATCGACCGAGGCGTGGGCCGCAGCGCGCCGAGGAGCGCGTCGACGCACTCCCCGTCCCACTGTCCGCCGCGCCGGTCGCGCATGCGCCCGATTGCGGCTTCGGTGGAGAGGCGCTTGCGCACGATCGACGTCGTCATCGCGTCGAACCCCTCGGCCACGGCCACAATCTTCGCGGCGCGCGGGATCGCGTCGTCCTTGCGGCCGTAGTAGCCGGTGCCGTCGACGTGTTCGTGATGGTAGAGGATGGCGTCGGCCACCGCGTCGTCCTTGTCGAGTGCCCTCAGGATCGCGGCCCCGCGTTCCGGCGTGAGTCCGGACCAGCCTCATCTGGCTCTCTTCGAGCGGCGTCGTCTGGCGCAGGATCTCGATGGGTAGCGCCACCTTGCCGACGTCGTGGAGCATCGCGGCGCGCAGCAGGGCGGCGGTCTCGCCATCCCCGAGGCCGAACTCATCGGCGATCATCGCAGCGAAATTCGTGACCCGCTCCGCGTGACCGGGCTCGAAACCGTCGCGGCGGTCGGACCACTCGGCGACGCGCGCGCGACTTCGAGGTACGGGGCGGGCGGCTTGACGTGACGCGGCACCCGAGCGTTCAGGAACGACGCCAGTAGACCGCCCCATCGGCCGACCTTGCGGGCCCCGCCTCGTCGTTTTCGGATCCCCTCTCCTGGCGCATCACGACGCGCCGCACGCGGACCAGCGCGTCCACGCGGCCGAGAAGTTCCTCCGCGGCGAACGGACTCGTGATCCGGTCGACCATGCGTTCATCGATGTGGGGCTCAGCCGACTCGTCGCTCTCGCGATGCACGAACAGGATCGGCTGGCGCGAACGCCGCGAATTCGTCCCATCGGAACCGAGAGCACGGCATCGGGGGTGGCGACCGCGGCGACGACCACCTCGGGCGACTCGTGGACTCGTCGTCCCGCCAACGGGGCACGTCGCCGGGCGACCGCGATGCGGTGTCCGTCCAGCGCAAGGAGGGATTTCACCTCCGAGGTTCGTTCCCTGTCTTCGCCGACCAAGAGCACATTGGCCACGATGCGTCCCCCGAACCAAGACGAAACCTAGTGTCCGCCCGCGGTGGCCGCAAGCTGCACTCGATAGGACCGGCCAAAGGGTCCAAGGCTCGCGTTTTCAACGGTTTCTGATACCGTGGCGCTATCCGTCACGCGGGAGGTCCTCCATGCCAGCAGCCGCCGTTTGGGTCCTCGTCGCACTCGTCGCGGTCCTCGTCGGGGTCGCCGTTCCAGCCCTCCTCCAGCTCCGTCGGACGCTCAAAGCCGCCGAGCAGACGCTGGAATCGACCGGCCGCCAGGTGACCCAAACCCTCGAACGGCTGACGATCACGCTCGAACGCGTGGAAAGGGCCGCGCGAGGATCTCGAGAGCGGCGTGAATCGGGCGAAGTCCCTGTTCGAGGCGATGGGCTCTATCGGCGACGCCCTCGGAAAGATCCGGTCGTCCGTCTTCGCCGTCACCTCGATCGGATCCATCGTCGGTAGCGCCCTCCTCGCCGCCTTCGGCCTCAAGTCGCGGGACCGCGCGCCGGAGCCGGAGGCTCCAGAGCCGGTGGAGCAAGAGGAGCGGGTCGGATGAGCGAGCAGCCCAAGGTCTCCGGAAGTAGTCTCCTCGCTGGCCTTCCTGGCCGGCGCCGCGGCGGGAGCGGTGGTTGCGCTTCTGACCGCGCCCAAGAGCGGACGGGAGACGCGCGAATCGCTGGAGTCGTGGGCACGCCGTGGCGGGCCGCGTGACGCCGTCGCCCGCGCGGCTCGCGCGGCGCGCGACGCGTTCGACCGGGTGCGCGAGGGCTGAAGCCCGGGCCCGCTAGCCCGTTTCGAAGAATCGAAGCGCCACCTCGGCCGCCCAGAATCGCGGCCAGCTCGCCCCCAGTAGCCGCAGTGCCCTCCCGTATGCGGATGGCTGAACAGCAGCGCCGACGCGGCACGATGCGCGTCGAACATCGCAACCGGGACGAACGGGTCGTCCTGGGCCGAGAGGACCAGCGCGCGGGCGGCGGATTCCGGACAGCACGGGGCCCGCGCTAGCCGTGCGGTAGTAGTCGGCGGCGCTTCGATAGCCGGCGTCGGGAGCGGTGAACAGCTCGTCGAAGGCGCGGATCCCGCGAATCGTCCCGAGCGACGCGCGGGGCCCCGGGACGTCGCGCACGCGCCGGATGCGCGCGCAGCTGCGCGCACAGGCCGCGCGTGAAGTAGGCGTGGTAGAGCGCGTTTCCGGAGCGCTCGATCGCCGCGACGCACAGCGGAAGCTCGACCGGCGGATTGACCCCGCACACGGCGTCCGCGCGGCAGGAGCTCCCTGACAGTCCCGCGTAGCGCAACGCGATGTTTCCGCCCAAGGAGAAACCGAGCAGCGCGTACGGCCGTGGCAAGCCTCTCACCTCGAGTGCTGCGAGGGCCGCATCCGCGTCATCGCTTTGTCCCGCGTTGTACAGCGTCTCGGAGAGCGCCTCGGTGCCCCGCAGTTGCGCAGGTTCAGGCGGGCGACCGCCCAGCCTCGCTCGAGCGCGAGGACGGCCGTCCGCCGCATGTAGCCCGACTCCGCGGATCCGCCGAGGCCGTGGATCAGAAGCAGCGTGCCGCGCGGCTTAGCCTTCGGGAGCGTGAGCACGATGCGCACCCGCGTCCCGGCCGCCACGGGAACGTCGATCGTCTCCACCGGCCCGCGGACGGCCCAGGCGGGGAACAGCGCCGGTCCGGATCGTCTGCGCGTGGGGCCCGCGCAACCACGATGCGCAGGCCGGAAGTCCGGGAGGGTCACCGCCGCGGGAGGATCTAGGAAACCCGGCGCGTCACGACGACGGTCACGTCGTCGGCGGCCGCGGCGCTCGGCGGCCCACGAGAGCACCGCTTGGCGAATCCTTCGACGAAGCTCTCCGCTCCTTGTTTCGCCTTGTTGGACTGAATGAGGAGGCTCGCGAGCCTGTCGTCGCCGAACTCTCACCGCTCGGGTTGTTCTCTTCCGTGACGCCGTCGGAGAACAGCGTGAGAACGTCCCCCGGATCGAGACGGGCGTGCTTCACCTCGTAGCTCATGTCCGGGAAGATGCCGAGGATGGTGCCGCAGCTCGTCAGACGCTCGACCGAGTCGTCGGCGCGAATCAGAAACGGCGGGTTGTGACCGGCGTTGCAGTAGGTCAGCTCGCCCGTCGCCGGATCGAGCAGCCCGAAAAACAGCGTGACGAACCGATTGCGCGGGAAGTTGGCGGCGACCACGCGATCGAGACGGGACATCAGCGACGCGACGTCGTCGGGCGTCTCGCCGAACAGGACCTGCACGCCCCCTTGACCGCGCTCATCAGGATCGCCGCCTGCATCCCCTTTCCGCTGACGTCGCCCAGGACGAGCCCGATCCGGCCGTCCGCGTAGGGAAAGAAATCGAAGTAGTCGCCGCCGACCGTTTGGCACGGGAGGTTGTGACCCGGCGATCTGGTAGCCGGGAACGATGGGCGCTTCGCGCGGGAGAAGCCGGCGCTGGATGGCCGCCGCCTGCTCGAGCTCGCGCGAGATCATCTGTTTTTGATGCTCGACGACGTTCAACCGCTCGTTCTCGATGCGGATCGCGGCCACGTTGGCGATCACGGTCAGGAGGTCGAGGTCGTCGGGGGTGAACGGGCGCGCGAACGAGCGGGAATCGACGTTGACGAGACCGATCACCCGGTCGTTCGTCTGCAGGGGCACCGCCATCACGCTCTGGATCTGCTGGCCGACGATGCTGTCGCGCGACTTGAAGGCGTCGTCGAGCGCGGTGTCGCGCACGAGCAGCGACGCGCGCTCCTTGAGAACTCTGATCCCGGACCGCCGTCGAGATCCTGAACCCCGCGCCCCGCACCGATCGCACGACGAGGTCTTCGCCCTCGAGGGTCATCAGGACGCCGCGCTCGGCGCCGACGGCCTGGATCGACAGATCGAGGATCAGCTCGAACAGCTCGTCCAGCGGTCTGTGCCCCGCGAGCTCCTGTCCCGCGCGGATGAGCGCGCGCGACGCCGGGGTGCTCGAGGGGAAGTCCCGCCTCTCGCCGCGGGCGCTCGCGGGACGCCCGGCATCGTGCTCTCACGCGAGAGCACACCGCGCAGGTTGGTCATCACGGTCGCGCGCAACGGGGTGTCGTCCCCTCCCTGCGTGAACTCGACGGGACCGGTCGACGACTTGGTTCCGCCGAACACCACGACGACCTGGCCGGCGCTGATCCGGTCGCCGGACGTGAGCCGGGTCTTTCCCTCGATGCGCCGGCCGTTGAGCGTCGTGCGGTTCTTGGCTCCGAGATCCTCGACGTACCATCCGCGTCGTCGCGGCGCTCGAGGACGAGGTGATGCCGCGAGAGGCTCATGTCGCCGGGAAACGACAGGTCGTTGTCGCTCGATCGCCCGATGCGGATGTTGTCTCGGTCGAGAGGTACCTGGCGAGTCCCGCCGCCCGGTTCGAGAATCGCGATTTCCTGGATCATCGAGCGACTCCGTATTTCATCGCTACACTATACCCGTGCGCTGGCTTCGCATCGCTTACAAGCTCCCGGCGTTGTTCGTGACGACTGCGGTTTTCGCGGCGATTCCCGCGTTGATCCGCCTCGTCGCCCCCGGCCGCCGCATTGCTGTGGGCCGCGTCGGGGCAACGGCCTGCCGCCTCGTGGGGCCGCGCGATGTGCGCGATCCTCTCGGTCCGGCGCGATGTCGAAGGCCCGGTTCCTCGCGAAGGGGTCTTCTTGGTAGCGTCCAACCACGTGTCTTACCTGGACATCCTGGTACTCGCGTCGCTCTACCCGAGTCTCTTCCTCGCCAAGCGCGAGATCGCGAGCTGGCCCGTATTCGGATGGATCGCCCGGGGCGCCGGAACACTGTTCATCGACCGGGAACAGGCGAAAGACGTGGTGCGCGCCGGGACGGGAAATGTCCGATCGGCTGCAGCTCGGGCTGCCCCTGACCATCTTCCCGGAGGGACGCAGCTCGCGGGGCGCACGAGATCCTTCCCTTCCAGCCATCGATGCTGGAGGCGGCGGCGCGGGCCGGCGTCCCGTGCTGGGCCGCGTCGATCTCGTACGAGACGCCGGGCGCCACGCTTCCGCCCTCGCGCACCGATCTGCTGGTACGACAGCGAGAGCCTCCTCACGCATTTCCCCAGAATGGTCGGCCTGAAAGCTGTGGTCGCGCGCGTGCGCTTCTGCGGACGTGCCGGTGCGCTCCGGCGATCGAAAGGCGCTCGCCACCGCGCTGTGGGAACAAGCCAACGCCACGTTCACGCCGGTGCGGCAGGAGTAGACGGGTCCCGACCTACTCCTTCGAGGGCTCCCAGATCTCGGCGCCGACCAAGTCCCACGGGAGGCGTCCTTCGTCGGTCGCGGCGGGCTCGGCGGAGAAATGCACGTCGGTCATGTAGACGATGCGCGCGGGCCTTGTCGCCGAGGTTGCGGCAGCCGTGCGCGACGCCCGGCGGAATCCGCACGAGCAGGGATTGACCGTCCCCGAGCATCAGCTTCGTGACCGTCTTTCGGTCGGCGAGCCGGCGCGGACGTCGACGAGAACGAGGACGACGCGATCTTCCGGAGGGACGAACCAGATGTCGGTCTGGCGGTGGTGGAGGTGAAACGCCTTCACGACGTTGGGCTCGAGCGTGCTGTAGTTGATCTGGGCCACGTGGAATCCCGGGAACGCGGCGGGCTCGCCGGCGGTGACCGCGCGTCAGCTCGGTCATCGACCCGCCGTCCTCCGACGAACCGTCGAAGCGCGTGGACCGCGACGCCGTCGATCGCGGTCTTCTTTCCGTAGTCCTGGAACGTGAAGAGCGATTTCAGCTCGGGGCTCAGCTTCACGATCACCTCGGAGCGCGCTTGGCCAATCGCAACCCGGCCACTATGATCCTAGATGATGAGCGGAACCGGAGAAAGCTCGAAGGTCGAAGGTCCGGCGCGGCGGCCTCGGGGATCGCGCTGGGCCTTCCAGATCGGCAGCATGCTCGGGATTCCGATTCGCATCCACGCGACGTTTGTCCTGATCCTGGTCTGGTTCGGGATGGCGGCCGCGGCGGCGAACCGCAACGTGCCTTCGGGAATCGCTTTGGTCTTGGCGTTTTTCGCGTGCGTCCTGCTCCACGAGCTCGGACACGCGGCGATGGCCCGCCGGTTCGGAGTCCGCACGCGGGAGATCGTGCTCTACCCCGATCGGCGGCGTCGCCCGGCTCGAGTCGATTCCCGGCGGATGGGCGCGAGCTGGCGATCGCGCTCGCGGGTCCCGCGGTCAACGTCGTCCTGGCCGCCGTGTGCGCGGCGGCGCTCGTCGTCTGCTGACGCCCCGCTGCAGATCCAGGCAGACGATGTCATGGGACACCACACGGGCCTCGTGCAGCAGCTCCTCGGGGCGAACATCCTCCTCGTGCGTGTTCAACATGATCCCGGCGTTCCCGATGGACGGCGGCCGCGTGCTCCGCGCGCTGCTCGCGGTGGGCTTGGGCCAGCAGCGCGCCACGCGCATCGCCGCCTTCATCGGTCAGGTCATCGCCGGCTTGTTCGTCATCGGCGGCCTCGTTCCAGGCGAACTTCCTTGCTCGCGTTCATCGGCGTCTTCGTCTTCCTCGGGGCGTCGCAGGAGGTCGCGTTCCAGACCCGCCGCGAGGCGATCGCCGGTCACGTCGCCCATGAAGCGATGATCACCAAGTTCGAGACGCTGGCGCCGCAGGACACGCTCGGGCCGCGCCGCCGAGCTCCTGCTCGCGACCCACCAGCACGATTTCCCGGTGATCGACGCCTGGAACCGCATCGCCGGCGTGCTCCCGCGCGCCCGACTGCTCGAGGGCCTCGCGCGCGTCGGGTCGCGACACCAACGTGCTCGAGGTCATGCTGCGCGAGACCGGTCCAGGTCGCGCCCGCGACCGACCTCGAAGCCGTGCTCCAGCACCTTCAGCGCGACCCGTCGACCCCGCTCCTCGTCGTCGAGGAAGGCGCGCTGCGCGGCATGGTCACGCTCGAGAACCTCGCCGAGTTCATCGTCGTCGCCCGCCAGATCGCGCGATGAGCGCGTAGGCCGGAAACGCGGCGCGCGAGCAGCGCCGCCCCGGCCAGCGCCCGCAGCGGATCGTCCGCGACGAAGCTGAACCGTCATCGCGGCTCCGACGCCCAAGCACCACGACGGGCGGCACCTGCCGAGCGGCGCGCGCCACGCGACCGGCTCGCCGACGCCACGGCGGCGCAGGATCAGAGGGCCGACGGCGGTGATGCCGTAGAAGATCCAGACGCTGAACGTGAACAGCGCGACGATGTTCCGGAAGGACGCCAGGAAGACGTACGCGACCGATGCCGCCGTCAGCGCCGCCGTCGCGCGGGCCGGCGTGCCCCAGCGCGGATGGAGCGTCGCCGACGCCGGAAGGAATGCGCCGCTCTCGCGCCATCGCGAAGCCCAGGCGCGACACCGTGAACACGGTCCCTGCGATCGATCCGAACGTGGCTCACGACGACCAGCGCCGAAACGCCCCGGCCGGCGGTGGGGCCCAGCGTCGCCTCGACGGCCGCCGCGACCGGCTGAGGCGAGCGCCGCGGCACGCCCGCCGGGGAGCGCGGTCATGACGGCGACCTGCGTCAGCCCGTAGAGCGACGGCGAGGATGCCGCGTCCCCAGCAGCACCGCCCGGCCGATGTTCTTTCCGGGATTCTTCACCTCGCCGGCGACGAGCGTGACGTCCGACCAGCCGTCGTAGGCGAAGAGCATGATCATCAGCGCGGAGAGCCAGGCGCGCGGCCGCGGTCGCGAAGCGTGGACGCGGTCTGGACGCGACCGCCGGCGGGCCGTGCGACCGTGGGCGACAAGCGCGGCGGCCGCCAGCGCGCCGAGCGCCAGGATCTTCGTTCGCGGTCAGCACGATCTGCGCGCGCGGCCCCGTGCGCAGGCCCGCGACGTTCAAGATCGCGGCCGAGGACGAGAGCCGACGCCGGCCGCTCGTCCGCTCCCAGCCGGACACGCCGGTCGCCTTCGCGAGGTACTCCGCGAAGACGAGCGCGATCGCCGCGATCGACGCCGGATAGGTCACGAAGATCGCCGCCCAACCTCCGACGAACGCGATCGGCCGGGCCGTACGCCTCGCGGTTGAAAACGAAGAATCCGCCGTTCGACGGGCACGCGCGCGGCGCACTCGGCGTAGCACGACGGCGCCGCAGGCGGCGACCGACGGCGCCGCAGATCCACAATCCGAGCGCCGCCGGGATCGACGGGACCGCTCCGGCGATCGCCGCCGGGGCGACGAAGATGCCCGACCCCAGGATGATCCCCGCGTAGATCGCGGTCGCGTCCGCGAGGCCCAGGTGCCGGCGCGGAGACCGCGGCAGGCCCCGTCAATCGAGGTAGGTGTACTGCGCGAGAGTCTGTGCGGTGTAGTTCTCGAGGAACTCCGCCGGCGTCCTCCGCGGACATCTCGCCGCGGTTCGTCCGCTCGCGGAGCTGCGCCTTGACCGCCTCGGTGAGGTCGGCGGCGTCGTAGCCGAACGCAGGCGAGCGTCTCGCCCGCGGCTCGCCCTCCGGACGTCGGTCGACCACCGAGTGCCCTTGGGTCCGAGGATGACCTCGGCCTCGTTGCACCCGCCCGAAGAGGTTGTGCATGTCGCCCATCGTGTCCTGATACGCGCCCACGAGCGCGAACGCGAGGTAGTACGGCTCCCCGTCCCTCAGCTCGTGGACCTCGAGGGCGTCCTTGATGTCCTTCAGGTCGACGAACTTCTCGACCTCGCCGTCGGAATCGCAGGTGATGTCGGCGAGCGTCGCCTTCCGCGTCGGCGTGCTCGTTGAGCCGGTGCACGGGAATGATCGGGAAGAGCTGGTCGAGCGCCCAGTGGTCCGGGACCGACTGGAACACCGAGAAATTGCAGATGTACTTGTCGTGGAGCTTGGTCTCGAGCTCCTGGAACTCGTCCGCGACGAACTTCGCCGACTTCGAGTACCGCACCGCCTTCATCGCGACCTCGCGGAAGAACACCTCGCCCTTGCCGCGCTCCTCGAGGCCGAGCATGCCGAGGTTGAACAGCGAGTACATCTGATCCCGGTACTCGATCGCGTCGTGGTAGAACTCGCGGTAGTTCTTGACCGAGATCTTCTTCGCCGCGTCGGCCAGATCCTGGACGACCTGCGCCTCGCGCCCGGTGAGCGCCGGAGGGTCCGGACTCCTGACCCGGAGACCGCAGCCCTGCACGTCGGTGATCAGCATCGCGTGATAGGCGACCAGCATCCGCCCCGACTCGCTGACGATGCGCGGCGGCGGGACGTGCTCCTCGTCGCAGACCTCCTGGATGCCGAAGACGACGTCGTTCGCGTACTCCTGGACCGAGTAGTTGACCGACGCGTCGGAGGACGTCTTCGAGCCGTCGTAGTCGATGCCGAGGCCGCCGCCGACGTCGAGATACGAGACGTCGGCGCCGAGCTTGCGCACCTTGGCGTAGATCCGCGCGGCCTCGCGCACCGCGGTCTTGAGCTTTCGGATCTCGGTGATCTGGCTGCCGATGTGGAAGTGGAGGAGCGCCAGCTGCGAGCGCAGCCCGCTGGCCGTCAGCTTCTCCGAGTCGCGCGCAAGAGCTGGAGCGTCGTCAGGCCGAACTTCGACGTGAAGCCGCCGGACTTCTCCCACATCCCGGAGCCCTTGGCCTGCAGGCGGATCCGGAAGCCGATCTTGAACAGCACCGGCTCGCGCGCCGCCATCTCGAGGATCTGATCGACCTCGAACGGCTTCTCGATGACGACGCACCACCTGCTTGCCGAGACGGCAGGCGGTCGAGGCCATCTGGAGGTAGGCCTGATCCTTGAAGCCGTTGCAGATGACGAGCGCGTCCGGAGACAGGTCGAGCGCGATCGCGGCCGAGCAGCTCCGGCCGGCTTCCCGCCTCGAGCCCGAGACCCGCGCGTCCAGCCCGACTCGCACCAGCCCATCGACGACCGACCGCTGCTGGTTGACCTTGACCGGGAACACCGGGTGGTACCGCTCGCGGTAGTTGTACTCCCGGATGGCGTTCGCGAAGCTCTGCGCCAGCTCGTTGACCTGGCCTTCGAGCAGCTGCGGGAAGCGGAGCAGCACCGGCGACTTGATGCCGCGCTTGGCGAGATCCTCGACCACGCGGAAGACGTCGATCGCGCGCGCCGGCTCCCGCGTGGGCGTCACGAGCAGATGCCCGTCCTCGCCGATCGGCGAAGTAGCCGTTGCCCCAGCCGTCGAGCCCGTAGATGTTGACCGCATCGTCGGTCGTGAATCGTTCGGTGAACGAGACGTTCATGTCGGACTCTCCGCTCCCGGACCTCCGATGACAAGGGGTGCGCGGATTATAGGACCGACGCTCCCCTCGCAAGAGCGAAGCGGTTAGAGTTCGGTCGATGGACCGCAGCGTCCCGCCTCTCTCCCCGCGCCTTGCGGCGCTCGCCGCGGCGATCGCCCCGGGGAGCCGCGTCGCCGACATCGGGAGCGACCACGGCCTGCTTCGCGCTCTGGCTCGCGGCGAGCGGGCGCGCGGCGTACTGCCTGGCGACCGAGGAAACCGAGGCGCTCCTCGTGCGGGTTGCGCGCCCGCCCGCCGGACGCCTCGTGGGCGTCGCGGCATCGCCTTCCGGGCCGGGACGGCCTCGCCGCGGTCCGCCCCGAGGACCGGATCGACACCATCGTTCTCGCGGGTCTCGGAGGCCGCACGATCGTCCGGCTTCTTGGCGCAGGCTGGAGCACTCCGCCTGCCGGCGCTGCGCCTCGTGCTCCAGCCCCGCCTCCGAGCCGCATCGACGCGCGGTGGCTGTCGAAGAACGGCTGGCGCCCGATCGTCGGAGCGCGCTCACCGCTCGAGCGCGGCCGCTTCCACCTGACGCTCGCGGCCGAGCGCGGCGACGACGCCGACCTGTACCGCGACCCGACGCTGAGCCGCGAGGATCTGCTGGCCGCCGGGCCGCTGCTCGTCCGTACGGCCGACGCCCGACGTCGCGGCGCTACTGGCGGCTGGAGTGCGGACCGCTTCGCGTCGCATCCTCGCCCGATCCGGGTCGAGGGCGCGACCCGGCGCGCGCGCGGCCGGACTCGCCCGGGCCGAGCGGCTCGACTCGCGGCTATTTCGACGCGCGCCGTATGAACTGACAGCGTGCGGGGATCGACGACGATGCGCTCGCCGGACTCGATGAACAGGGGCACGCGGATCGTCAGGCCGTTCGTCAGCGAGGCGTCCTTCAGGTTCTTGCCGCTCGCGGTGTCGCTCTTGGCGCCGCCGGCCGCCATGTCGATCTCCGCCTCGACGTACTGCGGCAGGGTGATCCCGGCGACCGCGCCGTTCCAGTAGACGGCGTTCAGGCTCATGCCGTCGGTCAGCCACGGGACGATGTCCTCGATCCGCGATCGTTGCGGGAGCGCGAACTGCTCGTACGACAGAAGCTCCATGAAGTGGCTCGACTCGCCGTCGCCGTACAGGAACTGGACCTGGCGGAAGGCGACGTCCGGCTCCTCGAACTTCTCTCCCGACTTGAACGTCTTGTCGAGCAGCGACCCCGTGACGACGTGCCGGAGCTTGCATCGCACGAGCGTGGCGGCGCCGCGAGCCGACGGCGTTTGGACCTGGTAATCCTCGATCTGGAACGGCTCGCCGTCGACGAGGATTCGCGCACCGCGCTTGAAATCGGTCGTGCTGATCATCGTCCCCCGCAGGGCCTTCTCGACGCAGCGCGCGGGCATCCTCGGGAAAGTCCTGCTTCAGGATCCATTCCAGGTAGTCGCGCTGGACGCGCTGCGACCTCGCTGAAGCGCGCGCCCCTTCTGGCTGGCCGAACGCGAAGACGATCTCGCCGTCGCGAAGCACGAACTTTCCGCCGCGATCGACGCGCCCCGGCCGGCACCGGGTAGCAGCAGGCGTCCAAGGCATCGACCGTCCGCGGCAAGTCGGGGTAGCGCGCGAGCTGCGCATCGAGCACGTCGATCGACGCCTGCACGTCCGCCTCGGCGCCGTGCGCGCCTGCGTGGTCGCGGTCCAGAAAGAAGCTGCACCGCGGCGGTGAGGTCGCGGGGCTCTTTCTTGTGGAAGATGGTCATCACGTCGACGATCCGGCGCGAACGAAGCGCCAGATCGAGGCCGGCGTCGCGAAACTCGCGATCGAGCAGCGGCACGTCGAAGCGCCGCACGTTGAACCGGCCAGATCCGGCGTCCGTCAGGACGTCGAGGAGCTCGCGAGCGACCTGCCCGGAACGCCGGGAGGCCCGACGACGTCCGCGTCTGTGATCCCGTGAACCGCGGTCGCCTCAGCGGGAATCGGCCGCTCGGGGTTGATCCGGCGCGTGATCGCCTCGCGGCCTCCGGACGGGCTCGACGCCGAACGAGCGCGATCTCGACGATCTTGTCGCGCGACGGGTCGGTCCCCGTCGTCTCGAGATCGAAGAAGGCGATGGGACGCGAAAGCTCGAACGCTCATGACGTGCGGGAGATTATCCACTCCGGATCTATATTGCGGCCCGCCGCCCGCGTTCTCGCGTCTGGCGGCCGGGAGCCAGCGATGACGCCTCGTCGCCTGAGATCGCCACCCTCCCGGGCGCCGAGGTCGAGATCCCCGCGGGAGGTGGCTCGACTGTACGACCTCGCCTACAACCTCTGGTGGACCTGGTCGCCGGGCGCCCACCTGCTCTTCAGCGCGATCGATCCGGCGCGGTGGGTTCGCACGCGCAATCCCGTCGAGCTTCTCCTCGGCGTCGAGCCGCACATGTGGGACGCGCTGCTGCAGAACGAGAGCTTCATGAGCGGCTACCACACCGTCATCGGCGAGTTCGACCGCTACCTCGCCGGCCGCGACGCCGCGTGGTTCCGCAAGACGTACCCGTCGCTTTGCGGGCGGCCCGGTCGCCTACCTCTCGACGGAGTTCGGCTGGCACGAATGTCTCGGCATCTACTCGGGAGGCTTGGGGATCCTCTCCGGCGACCATTGCAAGTCCGCGAGCGATCTCGGGATTCCGTTCGTCGGCGTGGGATTGATGTACCGGCGCGGCTACTTCCGGCAGTCGATCGACGCGGACGGCCGCCAGCAGCACTTCTACCCCGACTACGACCTCCGCAGGCTCCCGTTGCTCCCGGTCGCCGGACCGGGCGGCAAGCCGCTGCGCGTCGACGATCGAGCTGCCCGGACGCGCGGGTTCAGCTGCGCGTCTGGAAGGCGACGATCGGACGCGTGCCGGTGCTGCTGCTCGATTCCGACGTGCGCGAGAACGACCCCGCCGGACCGGCCGATCACCTCGATCCTCTACGTCCACGGGCGCGAGATGCGGCTCTGCCAGGAGATGGTTCTGGGCGTCGGCGGCTACCGCGCGCTTGGTGCCTCGGGCATCGCACCCGTCGGTCTGGCACCTCAACGAAGGTCACTCGGCGCTGGTCTCGTTCGAGCGCATCCGCCGCGCGATGGAGAGCGACGGGCCGGCGTTCCAGGATGCCGTTGCGAAGATCTCGAAGACGTCGGCGTTCACGACGCACACGCCGGTTCCCGCGGGAAACGAGACGTTCGATCTGCAGCTGGTTTCCGGCCTACGCCGAGGCGTGGGGCGCGGGCATTCCGGGCGGCGTGACGCCCGTTCGTCGACCTCGGCCGCAGCGCCGGCGGACGACGGCGTCTTCAACATGACCGTCCTGGCGATCCGCTCGTCCTCGCGGATCAACGGCGTCAGCAAGCTGCACGGCCGCGTCGCGGACGCAGATGTGGAAACACCTGTTCCCGGGAGACGCGCGCCGACGAGGAGCGCATCGGATCGATCACCAACGGCGTTCCACGTCCCCACGTGGATGGGGCCGGAAATGGGGCGCTGCTCCGCCGCCACCTCGGGAGTGGACTTCGAGCAGCGTCTGCTCGACCCCGGGTTCGCCGACGAGGTTCTCGCGATCCCCGACGCCGACATCTGGGACGCGCACACGGCGCAGAAGTCCCGGCTGCTCACGCTCGCCCGCGAGCGCGTGCTCTCAGCAATACGTAACTGAACGAAGTACAA
>ERZ1370068.8144-contig-7021_pt1 | contig 70910 bp, 86 predicted proteins | sample MGYA00561227_ERZ1370068 | MGnify/ENA primary metagenome ERZ1370068 (study PRJEB38410, sample SAMEA6850437) | metagenome | study: Metagenomic assessment of the ecological functions of the soil: analysis of the soil microbiota associated with the...
AGACGCAAAGCGCTTGCAGCGCGCAGTAGGTCTCCGACCAGGTGAAGCGTGCGGCCCTCATAGACCGTGCTGACATGATCGGGATAGACCGCGGCCGAGCGCGCGAGGAAGCTCAGCGGCGTCAGCGGCACGTAATTGGCCGGCGTCTTGTCCAATCCGATTGCTGTACTGGTTCTGGGCTGCAGCTCATGGCTGTGTCCCATCAATGAGTTAAGTCTTACAAGAACCCGATCGAAATCCACGGGAAGATCGCGACGATGATCAGGCCGACCATCAGCGCCAGCAGATAACCCCAGATCGGCCTGATGCCCTCGGCCGGATCGACGCGCCCGATGGCGCAGGCGGCATAATAGCCTACGCCGAACGGCGGCGCGAACAATCCGATGCCCATCGCCAGGATGATGATCATGGCATAGTGGACCTCGTGCACGCCGACCGCGCGCGCGATCGGAAACAGCAGCGGCCCGAACAGCACGATCGCCGGGAATGCCCTCGAGCACGCTGCCGAGGATCATGAAGGCCAGGATCGATACCGCGATAAAGCGTCGCCGAGCCGCCGGGCAGGCCGGTCATCGCGGCCGCCAGCGCGCGGGAGAAGCCGGACTGGGTCAGGCCCCAGGCCATGCCGGTGGCGCAGCCGATGATCAGGAGGATCGCGCCCGACAGGCAGGCGGTCTCGACCAGCATCGGCACGAGCCGCCGCCAGTCGAAATTGCGATAGATCAGAAGGCCGTAGATCGAAGAAGCCGACGATGAAGGCATAGACGATGCCGATGGTGGAGACTTCGGTCGCGGTCGCGATGCCCTCGACCACGGCGTAGCGGATCACGAACGGCAGCGCGATCGCGGGCAGGGCGATGAAAAACGCCCGCACGATCTCGCCGCCGCTGGCTCTTGTGACGTGCCGCAAATCCTCGCCGCGGTAGCGCCACCACACCAGCGCCGACAGCGTGATCGCCAGCACCACGCCCGGCAGCAAGCCGCCGGTGAACAGCGCCGCGATCGAGACGCCGGTGACCGAGCCGATCGTGATCAGCACCAGGCTCGGCGGAATGGTTTCGGTCTGCGCGCCGGTGGCGGCGAGCAGCGCCACGAGATCGCCGGGCTTGGCGCCGCGCGCCTTCATTTCCGGAAACAGCACCGGCGCGACCGCTGCCATGTCGGCGGCCTTGGAGCCGGAAATGCCCGACACCAGATACATCGCGCCGACCAGCACGTAATGCAGCCCGCCGCGGACATGGCCGAGCAGGCTGGCCAGGAACGCCACCATGGCGCGCGCCATGCCGGTCATCTCGATCAGCAGGCCGAGGAACACGAACAGCGGCACCGACAGCAGGATCAGATGGCTCATGCCCTCGTCCATGCGGCCGACCAGCACCATCAGCGGCGTGTCGGTGGTCAGCGCCAGATAGCCGTAGGTCGCAAGCCCAAAGCCGAACGCGATCGGCACGCCGGCGAACACGCAGAAGCCGGCGACGCCGACAAAGAAGATGATCAGGTTGAGATTGCCGAGCGGCTCGCAGCCACGCCTGCGCCAGCCAGAATACCGCCGATCAGCAGCGCGACCGACAGCGACCGCGCGCCAGCACGACCCTGATATTGCCGGCCCGCGCCAGCCGCAGCAATGCAAACAGCGCCATCAGGCCGATGCCGACCGGCAACGCCGCGGCGCGCCAGATGTTGGGAATCTGCAGCGCCGGCGTGGTGATGAAAGCTTTCTTCGTAGGCGTATTCGTAAGCCGGCCAGGCGATCAGCAGCAGAAACGCCAGCGCCGCGCAGGTGGCGACCAGATCGAGATAGGCGCGCATCGCAGGCCTGGCGTTGGCGACGATCGCGCGTCATCCGCATGTGCTCGGCACGGCGGAACGCGACGGCGGCGCCCAGCATCGCCAGCCACAGGAACAGGATCGACGCCAGTTCGTCCGACCAGATCAGCGGCCGGTGCAGGCCGTAGCGGCGACCACGCCGGCGAACAGGATCACGATCTCGGCGACGACCAGCAAGCGCCGCCGGGATCTCGACCAGCACGCCAAGCGCATGCTTCGAGCGAGGCCAGCAAGCGAACGGCGGCGAGGGGGCATCGCCTCGCCTGCCGCCGATCTCGCGTCAGTTCGGCATGAGCCATGACGGCCCCCGCCCGTTTGCGCCGGTGCTACGACAGCTTGCCGACGGATTTCTCCAGCAGCGCCCAGGCCTCGCTCGCCGTATTTGCCTTTCCATTCGGCATAGAAGCCGGCGGAACGCAGCTTCTCGCGGAACGGCGCGACCTCGGCTGGTTGAACGTCAGTCCCTTGCCGGCCAGTTCCTGCTGCAGACCGGCGTTCAGCTTTGCGACGTCGGCGCGCTCGTTGATCGCCGCCGCATTGATGTTCTTGGCGACGATGGTTCGCACATCCTCAGGCAGCTTCTCCCAGGCGCGGCGGTTGGCGAGGAACCAGAAGCCGTCCCACATGTGGTTGGTCAGCGAGCAGAATTTCTGCACCTCGTAGAGCTTCGCGGTCGAGATGATCGCCAGCGGATTTTCCTGGCCCTCGACGATCTTGGTCTGCAGCGCGGAATAGACCTCGCTGAAATTGATCGAGGCCGGGGGCGGCGTCGAACGCCTTGAACATCGAGGTCCAGAGCGGCGACACCGGCACGCGGATCTTGAAGCCCTTGAAATCGTCCGGGCCGTTGATCGGCTTGGTCGACGACGTGGTCTGCCGGAACCCGTTGTCCCAGATCTTGTCCATGACCACGAGATCGGCCTTGGTGATCTCGCCGCGGATATGGGCGCCGAGATCGCCGTCCATGGCCTTCCAGACCGTGTCGTAATCCGGGAACGCAAAGCCGATGCCGTTGATCGAAGCCGCCGGCACCAGCGTCGCCAGGATCAGGCCGGACAGCGTGAAGAACTCGACGCCGCCGGAGCGGATCTGGCTCAGCATGTCGGTGTCGGAACCGAGCTGGTTGTTGGGGAAAATCTGCAGGTCGAAGCGGCCGTTGGTCTCGGCCTTGATCGCCGGTTCTGAGACGCCATCCTATACGGACACGGTGGCTTGGGGTCACCAGCGATCCCGATCCGGCCGGGCTTATTGCAGCGTCCGATGCTGGCGGCGGCGATATCGGCGTTCACGGAAGCGCAAAGGTGACGGCGTGGATAGCTAGCTTGCAAGCGTGGCTGAGTGACTATCCCGCCAAAACGCATCCGGTGCCGCAGAAAGTCCGGCTAAATATTTATCTGATCTAATTGTGTATATAAATGTTCCCATAATATACCTTAGCTGCGGATCTGGGCTTGTAGCGGCTCAGATAGAGAAGTCACTAGAGGAAAACGAGTCCCCCCAGCCGCGATGGCGACCGACGCTCTGGCAGAGTGAGGTTGCTGACCCACCCACTCTGGAGGCGACCATGCAAATTATCACTGACCGACCCCAAGCGCTGACCGCTATCCGCACCGATCTTGGCGCGATTTTCATCTCGTTGGAACTTAGTCGATCGACCTGGCTGATCACATCGCTGTCGCCGGGCGGCGGAGAAAAGATGTCGAAGCATGCTGTTCGCAGCGGCGATGTCGCTGGACTGTGTGGGCGCGGTTCTCTCAGCTTAAGGACACCTTTGGCGCCCTGCACCGGCAGCTGGGTGTGTGCATCGTTTGCGCCAGGTTCTCGGCGCCGCCATAGGCCTTCATCTCGGGGATGCTGAAGGTCATCTCGGCGGGGGCTTCGGCACCGGGGAACATTGTGGAAGACAAAGTCGGACGCCATCGAGCATCATTCCTGCGTCGGCTGGGTGATCAGCTGTGTCGGCTGCAGAATGCCAAAATTGCCGTAGGCAACGCCTTTGCCCAAACCCGTGTCGACCATGCCTTTGGGTGATCGTTCCGGATTCTTCCGAACTGGTAGGTCAACGCCGGCCCATCGCCGTACCGACCATCACGTTCTCACGCATGTGGCTTCCTCCATGAATCCGTCGGAGGCTACGACGGGGATGTTCCGCGCGGCAACCTCCTGCGGAGACACGACTCCCAACGCCCTCTCCGGAGTGATCGATGTGGCTGTGGGTGAATGCGATTGCCGAAACGGGCTTGTCGCCTGAATGCTTCCGGGCAAACGCCAGCGCCGCGGCGGCGCTCTCGCGGCACGTCAACGTATCCACGACGATCCACCCGCTCTTGCCTTCGATGAGCGTCATGTTGGCCACGTCGAAGCCGCGCAGCTGATAGATTCCATCGGAGACCGCTGAACAGACCGATCTGGGCGTTGAGAATGGCGTGGCGCCACAGGCCCGGGTTGACCGTCGGCGGCGCCTGCGCCCGCCACGAACAAGAAGGCGTCGAAGTCGACTAGGACGTTACCGTCGGCGTCGCGGATTTGTCCTCAGGCCGCGCGATCAGACCGCGTTTGGCGTCCTGGAAGTCCTGCTGATCATCGAGTTTGAGTTCGTTCGCGAACCGCTCGTTTGCCTTCAACGTGGCTGGCATGGATCGCCGCCGACGCGCTTGACCTCGACCTTGTCATTGCAGCCGGCGAGCGTCAGAAGCGCTGCGAGCGCCGCGTAGATATGGCTTCTTCATCGTTGTTCCCAGAGAATTTACTTATGTGCCAAGGACGGATCAGATCGGCCGCTTTCTCGCCGATCATGATGGTGGGGGCATTGGTATTGCCGCCGATCAGCGCCGGCATGATCGAAGCGTCGGCCACGCGTGCAGACCGACGACGCTCTCGGACGCGCAACTCGGCGTCGACTACCGCCATCGGGTCGCCCACTGCGGCCCCATCTTTGCAGGTGTCCCCGCCGGGTGGTACTGGGTATCGGCGCGTTTGCGGATATCCTTTTTCCGTTCGGCGGGATCCTCCTCGATCTCGCGTCGCATACAGCATCTTTGCCGCAGAATCCGGTCGAACGGTCTGGATCTCGATGATGCGCTGTTGAATTTGCGCGCCCCTGAGAAGCAGGCGCAGAATCGCGCCCGTCGGACAGGAATTGCGGATCGATCCTCGGCGCATCGCGCGCATCGCGGCTGTTCAGTCCGGGACCGCTCCCCGGCTGTGGGGGCGCAACACGTCGACATGACATGAAATTCCATGGCCCAGACGCAGCTTGCGCGCGTGGTCATCGACGATGGCGATGAGCAGAATACCAATTGCAAGGTCGGGAACGGGGGCGTATGGCGATGATCGAAGAAACGCGCCAGCGCCGTTGCATAGGTGGTCGTGATCAGTCCGGAGCGCTTGTTCTTCCATTCGAACATTGCGCCCGCCAGCGTCGCCGCGCGCTCCGAGGCGAGACACCCACCGTTTCGGTATTGCTCTCGGCACCACGCCACGTCTGGACATAGTCGATATGGTCCTGCAGATTCCTGCCCACGCCGGGAAGGTCATTGACGACCGGAATACCCAGCTTGTTCAATTCCTCCGGCAGCCCCGATGCCCTGGTAGCTGCAAAGAGCTGAGGCGATCCAAAGGCACCTGATGCCAGAATGATTTCCCTGGCGCGCGCGCACCTCCTTCAGCTCGCCTCCCTGGTGATGGAAATGCCGCAGGCGCGTCGACGACTTCGAACACTGGCACTTTCGCCGCGGTGGCGTGCGTGTTCAGAACCCGGAGGTTGGGGCGCGACAGGCTTGGAGCGTCCAGATAGAGCCGCCCTGGCGGCGCTGCAGCGTTCCCCGTTCTTGCAGGCGTAGAACCTGGCAGGTGAAGAGGCGCCCTCTTCCGCTGCGCCCCGCTGTAGTCGGGATCCAGCGCTGATGCCTTGGGCCGCCACGGCGTCTAGAAAGAGTTTGCTTTGACGTCGCTTTCGTGACGCGGGTAGGTCACACATTCAGCCGGACCGCCCCGGATACCGCTGAACCTCACGCTGGCCTGGCAATCCGGATCGATGGGGAAGAATGGTGGAAGCTGAAGCCAGCCCTTCACGAGCGCGATGTCGAAGTTGCCGTGGGCGATCTCTTGGCGACCCAGGCGCGGAAGATGAAATCGTCTTTGAGCCGTTACCCAAACGCCAAGGCTTCTCTTGCTGCCGCAAAGATCACCCGTTGGCCTCAAAAGGTGTCGCTTGAAGAGCTTTGCTCTTTCCCGCTTGCCGCACCAAAATTCAAGGCCTCCATGGCCGCGGGGTTTCCGACCGACCCAGCAGTTTGGTCAATTCGATCGAGAAATGCGGTACGCTTTGTGCCGCGGATTTGCTCATCTAACTTTCACACGGCACTGCGCATCGTCGCGCAAACCGACGCCCGCTTGCAGCGGATCCATGTTGCCGTCATTCGCCACCGCACGAAGTGGGGAACGGCGGGCATTGTCGCCTCTTCCGTTTGAAGGCATCCTGGGCGGTCACGAGTTATGGAGATCACGTAGCGCCTGCGCGGGCGAATGCTGTCGCCTGCCCGCGGCCGCTTTCCGCGCAGCTGCGGTCTCCGCTGAGCGCGTAACTATTTCTCAGCGAAACATCGCCATCAGTCGGCGGCCTTCGAAAGATTGCGTGTCGAGGCCATTTCAGAAGATCGAAGCTACTGGCAGCTGAGTGTGCGGCGGTAACAGCGCTCAGCCCCGGCTCGTCGCGATCTCGCGGGGTGCATCGGCGCGCCGACAGACCGCTGGAGACCACTTTTCCATTTCTACCGTAATGAGGAAGTGCCGATCGGCTGGGTTGCTGCCAAAGGGCAATATCCTGCCGAAGGCGCATTATGATGTGATCGCGTCTCAGCTACTTCATCCGGAGCCCTATCCAATGAAGCCTCCGCTCGTTGCAGAATCGGCGCCGCTCTATCTGGATGATCGCATCCGGTCATCTTGATCTACGTATTGGTCAGCTGCCTGGTTTTGCCCGCAACCTGGACGCGGATCGAACACGAGCCCGGCCTGTCAAAGCGGGCGATGGTGATTCGACGACGGCCCAGGGCATCCCAGGCGGGCGATCAATGTCGGCCTGGTCAGCGCAAGAGGATGTGGTTTCGGCGTTTTCACGCGGCCGGCTGTACCCGCCGATCCTGTTACGTTGCGGACCAGCGTCGAAATCATAGGTAGCGTGCTGCTCGATCGCTCATGCAACGACAGCTCCGTCCGGTCCACTCTATTTCGATGGCCGGCGCGAGGACCTGGCGTTTGAAAAACCCGACGGGATAAGCGCCGACCGCAGGCTGGCATGTCCGCCTCTGGATGGTCCTGCAGCGCGGCGCCAATGGCGGTCCCGTCTGGCTTGGATCAGCGAGTTTCGACAGCGGGGTGCCTTGAGCCGCGTGTGCGGACGGAGTTACGCACAAGATTGCGCCAAACATCGATCAGGAGCGTGACCGCCTGATTGCCGACGGATCTCGCCACACCCGTTCAGCATCTATCAAATCAGAAGGGAGATCGGCCCAACTCTGAACGGCCGCAATGGCGAAAGGCAGTCCCTATTACACCGACGGTGAGATATGGATCGCGAAACTGGTGGCCCTGGCGAGAAATCCACGACACCGGCGAAAGTCCTGGCGGCCCCTGCCCTGATCAGGTGAAGGACAGGATGTTTGCCTGGGCGTCAGGGGCTGAGGTACGTGGCTGGGTTATTGGGTTTGAAGCTTCGTAGCTTCCGCGCTATATTGCGCCGCTTGGGCTAATTCAGTTTCCCCGATGACCAGGTTGGCACAAGCTTGTGGATACAGCTGAAGATTTTGGGGTGCTGCGCTTCAGGCTGATGGTGAAACGATGTCCGTTGTTGCTTGACGACCCTCTGATCTAGTTCAGCAGTTCAGCTCTGTCACAGTCTGCCTGATCTGCGCGCCGCAGTTGGAGCATTCATAGGTGAAGTCGATCTTCGCCATGCTCCAATGCGGTGCGACCTCCTTGATGTACATCGGCAGGCGCGCACAGCTTGGGCAGATAATGAAGGGTGGTTCGGCATCGTGATGGTGGATATAGGCTGGCATGTCGGCTCCCCAACAAGGCATTCAGCTGTCGTCCCCGACCCCGAAACTCGATGGTGCTCCGCAACGGTTAATGGAACGTTAACGGCCTTTTGACGCACGAGTTGGACTTGCTGTGCAGAATGTCGCTCACGGGTCAGAGACGACGCGTGCTAAGGGTGCGACAAGATCGCTGATTGCCCACAGTGCCTTGGCGAACAAGGTAATTGACCAGCAGTTCGCAATAGCGTCCGACGAACTTGATGCGGTGTCGTGCAGGCGAGTGGTCCGGTCACCGCGCGGACCGCCTCACGTCTGCAGCACCACCACCGGGGCACCGACCGGCACGCGATTATAGAGGTCGACTATGTCTTGGTTGACAAGTCGGATGCAGCCGCTCGACGCCGCCGTGCCGATAGTATTCGGTTCGTTAGTTCCATGCAGGCGGAAATAGGTATCCTCGCCGTCACGGTAGAGATAAAGGGCCCGCGCCCCGAGCGGATTTTCAATTCCGCCGGGCATGCCACCAGCATAGGCCCGATACTGCGGCATAGCTCGCATCATGTTCGCGGTCGGGGTCCAGTTCGGCCACGTCTCTTTGCGCCCGATCACGGCGGAGCCATGGAAGTTGCGTGCCTCTGCCCGGCCGACACCCACAGCATAGCGTAGCGCTCGGCCGCCCGGTTGGACCAGATAGAGGCGCCGCTCCCTAATATTTACTACCACCGTACCCGTTCGATATGGCGCGCCATAGGCCACCTCCTGGCGCATGAGGTCAGGGTGCATCGACACGAAAGGTACGGAATACGGCTCACCCGTGATCGAGCGGTAACCTCCCGAGCACCCGGCCAGCAGCAATGGGAGCCCGGCCACGACCGCGCGCCGGCTCAAAGTCTTGTCGTTCATGACGACAAGCATATGCCTCCGCTGCTGCCACAATTGTGACTTCTAGCGAACACACCGCGCATTCCCAGCGTGTGTGACAAATCTGCACGATTGCCCGCCACAAGTGAGCGGCGGCGGCTGGCGGCTTAAACTCCAGGTGCGGCTGCCTAATGAGACTGATCAGCGAGACGATGCCAATGGCAGCACTGTGCGCGAATCCGCTTTGCCCTATCAATGGATATCGTCAGCTGAGCGGGGGCGTGCCAGCCGGATTGCCAAAGCCGGCGCTCATCCGATCACCTCATCGGCACTCACGAATAACGGTAGCGCCTCTCACTCGAGCCACGTGTCGGAAGCGTCGATCGCACTCACTATATAAAGCCCCAGGAAGACCCTTCGGCTTGTTGTTGCTCACCATATTAGTACGTGTTCTGGAAGGTGAAGAACCAGATAGCTTCGCGGTTGATGATCCTAGCTTGTCGAGCAGTAGTCCTCTGTGCGCTTCGCGCGATCCGCAGTCGAGCGTGCACTCTCAATAAGGCGTCGAGTTCTGGATTGGGTAATTCACGCGTGCGCAGCCGCCTCCCTGTATGGAACGGCGAGTAATCATGATTGGCTCTGGATCGGGAAGTCGATTATACGCCACGGCGTGATTTGAAACTGCCGCGCACGCCGGGAGCGGTCTTCATTGACAATCATCATCTACGTTCGAAAAATTTTCCGGACCTGCGACCAAGGGAAACAGAGCGCACCTTCGGTGAGTAAGAGCATTGTCGAGCGATGACTTCCGCTGTACCCCCGACAGCGGACATCGTCAGCTTTGTCGCGGCCATGTCTCAAGTGCATGAGCGGGCATTCGGCGCCGCACTCAAATGATAGAAATGGGGCGCGCGCGACACGGTATCGCTTCCGGGTGCCGAGCCAGCGTCCTATGGTTTGTGAGACTCAACCCCGCCGTTCCTGCAGGCCGCAAGAAAGAACGCAACACTGCGCGCCACGTGCGCGTCGATTTCTGCATCCAGCGTCTTGAGGTTCACCTCGAACAGCGCCCGGGCAGCATGGGCACGGCGACGATATCCAGGAAGAACCGCGCTGTCGTTGCGAGAGGCGCTCCGGGGTGAAGGCTGGCAGCGATCCAAGCTCGTCCGGATTGCGTCAGGTCGTTCAGCAGGTGAACCCCGAGTTCGGTGCTGAGCTCGCGCGCCGTCCGGCTGACTGTGGCGGCCAGATCGGGGAACCGGCGCGCTTCCGCTATAGCCAGCCGCATCAGCCCGATCCTGTCGCTGTCGAAACCCCAGTGCAGCAGGGTGATCGCCGCACTCCTGAGGCGCTCCTCGATTGTTGCGCCGGTCGGCACCTCAGCTCGTGAACTCCGTCATGCGAGAAAGGATGTCCTCGTGTCACCACTTCGGTAAACAGCGCCCGTTTGTCGCGGAAGCGGGCGTAGATCGTCGGCTTTCCTGAGCGAGCTACCTCCGGCGATCTCCTCGATGCTCGCGCCTTCAAATCCGTGCTCCAGAAAGACCTTGCGCGCCGCATCGAGGATGCGCGCGTCCACCTCCCCGGCAAGCTCCTTCGGCGGCGCGGCCAAAGCGCACCGCGGCGCGCTTCGCCTTCGCTGCCGGTATCTTCTTCAAACTGCTGGTTTTCATCGCGATTGTACCGGGTTTCGTCCCGCTGGGGTCGGGCGAGCATCTCAATTTACGCATATCCGTCCGTCTGTAAATAGGAACGGAACAGTTTCGTTCTTATTGACGAGTGTTGTTGACCGGACTATTTATCAGATCGAAACGGTATAGTTTCGTTTCTTTATCGCGAGGACGTCGCACGGCCTCGCCGAGCAGGGAGCGGCAATCATGTCCGAGAACAATGTTTTGCAACGGGACGGACTGGTGCTCGAGGGCGTCGAACGGCTCCCACGAGCCCAGCGTGTCCGGAAAAGGTCCGTCGTCACCCGCGCGGGCTCCGTCACCGCACGAAAGCCCGGTTGCCAGCGCCAGCCTCACCCGTTCAGGCGGAACCAGCTCAGCAGCAGGCCACCGGCAAAGGGCGCAGGGCCGGCTTCCTGCGTCGCCGCCCCATTGTCTCCGCCATCGGTGCGATGCTCCTCGCCTCTGCCTTGGGCGGCGGCTATTCTCACCTGGACTGCGCGAGACACTTTCAGTCCACCGACGACGCCTTCATCGCCGCGCGGCAATCCTCGCTCGCCCCCAAGGTGTCGGGCTACATCACCGCCGTCCCCGTCACCGACAATCGAGCAATGTCAAAGCCGGCGACGTGATCGCTCGCATCGACGATCGCGACTATCGCGTCGCACTCGCGCAGGCTCGAGGCGCAGGTCGCGGCCGCGCTGAAGCCAGCATCGAGAACATCGACGCGCAGCTCGACGTGCGCAGCAGGCGCCAGATTGCCGCCAGCCAGGCGCAGGTGGAGCAGGCGCAGGCCGCGCTGGTGTTCGCCGAGCAGCAGGCGGCGCGCTACAGCACCTGGAGCAAAACGCGGCTGCGGCACCGTTCAGAACTCCCAGCAGTATACGTCGCAAGCTTCACCAGCAGCAGGCGGCGCTGGCGAGCGCGCAGGCGACCCTGAAGCTGGCGCAGCGACAAGTCGAGGCGCTGAAGGCGCAGCGCAGCAGCGCCGTCGCGAGCCTCGCGCAAGCCAGGCCCAGCGCGATCAGGCGCAACTCAATCTGTCCTACACGACTGTCACGACGGCCCAACCGCGGAGCGTGTCGTCAACCTCACCGCCGCAGTCGGTCAATACCGCGCAACCCGGCACGAGCCTGACGATGTTCGTGCCGGATGAGATCGGGTGACGGCGAACTTCAAAGAGATTCAGCTCGACCGCATGCGACCCGGCGAGCCGGTGACGCTCGCGATCGACGCCTATCCGGAACGCACGATCCGCGGCCATGTCGACAGCGTCCAGCCCGGATCCGGCACGGCGTTCTCGCTGCTGCCGGCCCAGAACGCCACCGGCAACTACGTCAAGATCGTCCAACGCGTGCCGGTCAAGATCGTCATGGACGATCCGCCGACCGACGTCGCGCTTGGCCCCGGCATGTCGGTGGTCCCGACGCGTGCGATCGTCGATGCCACGCCGTCGCTGCTTTGAGCGGGCTGGGGGAGGTTGCTATGAGCGCCGCCGCGATCGCAGGCCGATGCGCCCGCCGCGTCAGAGCGGCGCCGGCGCCAACCCATGGCTGATCGCCATCCTGGTCGCGTTCGCGAGCTTTCATGGAGGTGCTCGACACCACGATCGCCAACGTGGCGTTTGCCCTACATCGCGGGCGGCATGGGGTGAGCGAGTGACGAGAGCGTCCTGGGTGGTGACCACCTATCTGGTCTCCAACGCCATCATCCTGACGGCCAGCGCAGCTATCCTCGCGCGAGAACTGCTCGGCCGCAAGCCCTTCTTCCTGATCTGTCTGGCGACTGTTCACCCTAAGCTCGCTGCTGTGCGGCTTTGCCCTGAACTCTGAACGCGCTGCTGCTGTTCCGCGTCATGCAGGCGTTGGGCGGCGGCGGCATGGTGCCGGTCTGCGCAGTCGATCCTGGCGGATTCTTCCCGCCGGAGAAGCGCGGCCAGGCTTTGCGCTGTTCGGCGTCGCCGTGGTCGGTGGCGCCGGTGGTCGGGCCGACGCTCGGCGGCTGGCTGTCCGACAACCTGTCCTGGCAGTGGTGCTTTCTGATCAACGCGCCGGGTCGGCGTGTTCGCGATGCGCGCTGATCGCGCGTGATCCTGCGCGGAGTCTCCAAGCCGCGACAGCAGAGCGTCAGCCAGCAGCAAGGCGCACGGCTTCGATGTCGTCGGCTTCATCGCTGGTCGCGACCTTCCTCGGCGCGCTGGAGGTCGTGCTCGACCGCGGTCTTGAGGACGATTGGTTTCGCGTTCGAACCTTCATCGTCACGTTCGCGATCATCTGCGGTCTGGCATTCGTGCTGATGATCCCGTGGGAGATGAGCCGCCGCAATCCGGCGTGATCGACCTGAGGATGGTGGCGACGCGCCAGTTCGGCGCCTGCTTCCTGGTGATGCTGGCGACCGGCGCCATCCTGCTCGCGACCACCCAATTCCTGCCGCAGCTGGTGCAGCAGGATTTCGGCTACACCGCCACCTGGGCTGGCCTCATGCTCTCGCCGGGCGGGCCTGGTCACCATGGTGATGATGTTCGTCGTCGGCCGGCTGGCGGCCAAGGTCCAACCCAAATATCTGATCGTTGCCGGCGCCGTGATCGTCGCGCTCTCCATGTACGACATGACCAACGTCTACGGCGATCTCGGCTTCTGGTACATGGCGCGCTCGCGGATGCTGCTCGGCGTCGGACTGCCGATGATCTTCGTTCCGATCATGACCGCATCCTACGACGGCATTCGCCCGATCCAAGACCGACCAGGCCTCGGCCTTGATCAATGCGGCGCGCAATACCGGCGGCTCGATCGGCGTCTCGATCGTCTCCAATGTCGCTGACGCATCGCCAGCAGTTCCACCAGAGCCGGCTTGTCGAGCAAGCGTGATCCCGTCGAGCGTCCAATATCAGGACACGCTGCACCAGCGTCACGAACTACTTCACAGCGAATGGCAGCTCGCTGGCTGCAGGCGCATGCAGCAGGCCATCCAATGGATCCGACAGCAGGTGCAGGCACAGGCGTCCTTCCTGGCCTACATGGATGCATTCTGGGTGCTGATGCTGATCTCGCTTTCCGCTTCGTGCCGCTCGCGCTGACGCTGCGCAAGATCAAGCTCGGCGGTGCTGTGCACGTCGGCCATTGAGCATCCTCCCCATGAGGCATGGACGCGCAGAGAAAGCTGCCGCCATGTCCCAGAATGGGAGAACGCACTATGTGGCTCGCGAGCTAACTGCGCTCGGCCATGACGTAAAGCAGGTACCGCCCGCTTATGCCAAACCGTTCCGGCAAGGCCACAAGAACGACTTCAGAGACGCCCACGCGATCGCGGAGGCTGTCCAGCGGCCGTCCACCCGCTGCGTTCCAGTGAAGACCGACGATCAGCTCGATCTACAAGCACTGCACCGGGTGCGATCTCGCCTGATCGGCCAACGGACGGCTGTGATCAATCAGATCCGCGGCTTTCTCTTGGAGCACGGCATTGCGGTACGTCAGGGGCTTCGCTTCCTCCGCCAACAGCTTCCGGACATCCTGGCTAAACGCAGCGACGTGTTGTCACCTCGCATGATCAGGATCATGGAAGACCTCAGCGGCGATTGGCGGCGTCTTGATGAGCGTATCCAACACGTCACCGAAGAGATCGAGGTTCTGGCGCATGGCAGCGAGAGTTGCCGCCAATTGATGACGCGTTCCGGGCATCGGCCCGATCATCGCCAGCGCCATGGTGGCGGCCATTGGTAATGGCGCCGCCTTGCTCTTCCAATAGTTGTTTCGCCGCGATAAGATCGGCGGCGGCCGCGTGGCGCTCATCCAAAGGGTATGGATACCCTTGGCCAGCTCTGAAAGCTTCGCCTTCTCAACCGCCCCAAAATGCTGTTCCTCGTCGATGATTACCAAACCGAGGTCGGCGAACTTCACGTCCTTCGAGGCGAGAGCCTGCGTTCCGATCACGACTTTCAATCTTCCGCTCTTCAGCCTTTCCTTCTGCCTCCCTAGCCTCCGAGGCTGAAGCGATTCTCGACAGGCTTCCCACCTCGATACCGAACGGATCGGAAACGCTTGCGGAAGGTCGCGACATGCTGTCTGGCCAAGACGGTCGTCGGCACCGCGATGGCCACCTGCTTCCTGACAGCACGACGGCGGCCGCTGCTCGCAACGCTACCTCGGTCTTTGCCAAATCCAACGTCTCCGCAAATGACCCTATCCATGCGGGTGGCCGGACGCAAGATCGTCTAGGACGTCCACGAATAGCCTTCGCTTGGTCGACCGTCGTGAAATACGGAAAGCGTGCCACGAACCTCTCAAAGATGGGCCCCGGAGGTACAAGTTTCGGAGCCCGCCGGCGGCGTCGCTGGCTGATGTGCTTGGAGAGCTGCTTGCCGGCGATTTGAATTTCTTGCTCGGCCTCCGTACGTCGAGACCCACCAAGTACTTCCATCCGCTTTGTCCAGGGTCAGCTCGCCAGGCTCCGATGCGTACGGCCAGATCAGGGCGAGGTCAGCGGGCGGAACCAGAACGGCATCGTCTCCCGCAAATACGAGCCTGATCATTTCGCGCGACGACACGTCTCCCGGTTGCCACCGGTCTGCAATCCATCGAGCAAGGCCAGTCCTCGCTGCAGATGAACGACCACTGGAGCCCAACTCCGGCACGTCTGTGTGGTCAAAAGCCGCATTCCAAGCTCTGGCCATCGGCTGCGGATGATGGGCTCTGCTGCCGAGCACGTCGGAAGCAGTCACGACGACGAGAGGTTTCCGGCCAGGCACGACAAAACCCGCATCGAAGTCGGCTAGAAGCGCCGCTTCTCGGTCGCGTCCGCCCGTCGCCTCGCTCCAGTCAGGAAAGCGCTCCGCCTTGACCCTGCTCATCCGCTCCATCGCGCGCAGGTCCTCCTCCTGCGCCGCAACGAACACCAGGCGCGAATCGCGCGCGTCGCGTCTCATCGACGAACGCACGCAGAGCCTTCCTCGGCGATGCGACCTTTCGAAAAGTCCGGCGTAGGACGGAAAGCAGCCTTATGGGACAACACCTTCATACGCTTGGTCCGGCGTTTCCAGTCTCGTCTCCCAAGGTATTCGCGCTCTGTTTCTGTGCGACCGGCCGCCTCCTCGATCGTGCTCAGCCAGTTGTTGGCGTGCGCTGGTACCCCGGCATCCGCGATCCACTTGGCTCGCTCACAATAGTCGAACAAATTCGACCGTTTTCCGCGTTTCCCCCGAACGCAAGTCGCTCCGACATGGGATCAATAAGGAGCTCCTTCACTTCGGAAAGAACCTCTTGTCCTATCGGGTCGAACGCGGCAATCCGGCGTATCACCTGCCCGGAATGTTCTATTCTGAAAGGACCGAGTGCGCCTGCCGGAAAGATCTCGAACGTGTTTCCGTGAAACAGCACGCCACCTGGATAATCCGGCTCGTCATCGAGGTCGTATCCGAGGGCTTCGAGCCGCGCACGAAGATCCCGTTCGGAAAGCGCAGAGCCCATCTTCAGACCAAAGCTTACGCGAGACCAGCTCGCCGGCATGGGCAAGCGCTCCATCACAGCCTCTGCCGTGGACACGAGCAGTATCGGCTTCTTTGGCTTAGCGAGGCGCCTCAAGACCGAACTTCGTCTGCCCGCGATTTCACGTGATGGCTCCAACTGGTCGAACGGTAAGAGTATTTAGTCTCGGGAAAACGAGCACATCGCACGAGGGATCAAGGGCATGAATGATGGCGCCCAGCCGCTCGGCTCTATTTTCGTTCTCAGAAAGAAAGACAATACCGTTGCGGCCAGCCTTCCTCCATTCCGTCAGCAGGTGGAGAGCCATCATGCCTAAGGGGGATGAAGAAGAGATCGCTGGCCGCGGTGAAGGGTTCTTTCGCTTTGTTGCCCTACTGGCGCCGCGCGCTTTACTAGAACGGCCCACGCTAAACCCGTCGTTGATTCGCGACCAGCTAAGGGCTGATGGCGAGTGTTCCCTCGATAGGCTCGCCCAGATGCTGGGACCTTTGCCTAGGGCAGCGTGCATACGCAGATCTTGTCGGGGATGCACGTCTCCAATCTAGTCGTCCCGTGACAAGTCGCCCGGGGGCGGAGGCGTCTCGGTTGTCATTTTCCAGCCCGAAGCCGCTGCTGGACACAGAGTCATGAGACTTCCGGCAGGCACACCTTTGACTAAAGTGGCGCGGCACTGCCGGTGGTCTCAAACGGGTTGGCTGGGCGGAGCATGAGGTTACCCGACCGCCCCTCCCGAGGAACTGGCGCTCGCGGTCGGATAAGATTGCGGTGCTGCGTTCGCAGGGGCCGAGGATTGGCCCAGCGATTGCGGGCGGGCGAACTGGTCACGTTGCGCTGGGATCGCCTTCGATTTTGCCCATGGCCACCTCCATGTCAGCCGGCTCAAGGGGCAGCGCGGAGTCCGTCCACCCGCTGTCCGGGCCGCGAGCTGCGGGCGCTGCGCCGGCTCAAGCGCGAGCAGGACTCAGCGTCGCCATTCATCTTCACGAGCGAAGCGCGGTGCACCATTCACGACGGCGGGCTTTCCGCAAGATGATCGCCCGGCTCGGCGTCGCGGCCGGCTTCGGCTTTCCCAGTGCATCCGCACATGCTCCGGCACGCCTGCGGCTTACAAGCTCGCCAATGACGGCGTCGATACCCGCTCGCTGCAGGCCTATCTCGGCCACAAGAACATTCAGCACACGGTGCGCTATACCGAGCTGGCGCCGACCCGCTTCAAGAACTTCTGGCGCGATTGATCGGCCTGCCCGCGCCGCACGCGCAAGCGGCGGTGCGATCTCCTTGAGCATTGCCAGCCATTTGCTGGTGATGGTCGCCTCGAACGAACGCCCACGGCTTCTGATCGATGAGGTGAATATGAAGCTTAACTCCTTTGAGATTACTCGTTCGGGGAATTTCCCCGATCATAGAATGAAGAAATTTCTTCATCTCGATTGCTGTATAGTCTGCTTAGGCTCATCATCCTCTTCGTAATCGCTTTCGATCACAGGCAACGGCAGGCCGAGACGTTCGAGGCGCTTGAGCTGCTCCTCCAGCGTGATGTTCAAAATGAAGTTCGATGGCTCCGGCCGATCCTCGACGTTGCCAAACACATCGCGACGCCGGTGCTTCAGGATGAATTGCGCGTTACTGGCGTTGCCAGCGAGCCCGCTGTTGTAAACGTGGGTCTCAAGCCTATCGAGCCCAGTCTCGACCGCGTCGACCCACGCCGCGGCGAAAGTCTGATCCTCTTCTTCCAGCCGTATGCTGTCGCACGTGCGACCTTGACGTTCTTCGTAGCTAACGCCTGGCGCGCGCCCCAGTTCGAGCTGCTTGAGAAAGAGCTTCTTGTATTTCTCAGCCGCCTCCGGCGTGCGCGCCGACCGGCTTCTTACGTTTACGCTTTTCGTTTCATTGTGAAGTGCCGATAATCCATGGCGCTGCACAGCATACACCACCACGGGGTGTCCATCAAAGTCCATCAACAAACGAAAAGCATCCGATTCAATCTGTTGGAGGTGCGACCGCTCACGTTGCGGAAGCCGTTCGATGCACCGCGATGAGTGCTGCTGCGCAGTGGCGAAGATCATCTCTTGACTGCGCAGCGGCCTGTTTCGAACGTAGTCCGGATCCTGAAGCAGCTGATTGCGAGTCGAACTCGCTCGACGCAAGTTAGAGCTAACCAACGGTGATTGGTCTTAGAAGTCCGGCCCGGCGTCGATCCGGCTGGTCGGACTCCCGCTCGCGCCCGAAGCTTGTGCCGGCGGGTGAATTCGATTGCCCAAGAACGGGCCGCCTCAACCACCAGCGGATCACCATGGAAGCCTGAGCTTAGCCCGCGAACCCCTGAGGTCACCTGGTATCCGCCCTGTCGTGGATCGTTCGCCACGTAGCCGAGGAGCCGAAGAGTCTCCAGCAGGCGTACGATGGTCGACTTCGGAAGAGCGGTTGCCTCGTGCAGATGTTGAACACTGTTGATGCGCTGGCGGTTCAGCTCTTCCAAAAGCGCGAAGGCGCGTCGAACCGACTCGACGGGGGATCCGGAAGCTCATGGCGTCCTCCTCAATCATGCTGTTTAGCCCTCAAGCCGCGCTTCTCCCTCGTTCCATACAGCGGAATGATGCGTCAAGCCACTGGATGCCGGTCTACTTTGGGGATCAATGGCTGCAGATCGCCTCGGCGCGTCGCTTTCCAGGCTGGACCGGTTCACCAACAGGGCAAGTCGCGCCGACGATCCAACCAAGAACTTACTGTTGTCGCTTCCGGCCGCTGGCAACTGGCCGAGGTGCTATCAGTCCAACGCTACATGAAACGATATGGTCAGGAGGAGCTGCAGTGACGATTTCAGCGATCCATCGAGTGTCCCTTGCAACGCACGATCTGGCGGAGGCACAGAAATTTTTGAATCCTATATCGGACTAGGCCGAGCCGTTAAAGTCGCCGATCAGACGATCGCTTTCGGCAGCGGCAGTCGAGGCTTGCAGAATCAGAAAGCCGCCGAGGCTGCTCAACCGAACTACGTCGGAATTGCACGGATCGGCAGGCACTCGCCATGTCGCTTTCGACACTGACGACTTGAATGGAATCGCGAGCAGACTGGACAGAGCGGCGATACCTTATGTGCACGCCTTGCCTGGCGACTTTGACGCATCCGCCATTTACACGATCGACCCGGCGATGAATGTCGTGGCCTTCTGTCAGAGATCGACGGGTGGGCCAACAGACCAAGCCATTCAGTCTTTGGTGCACGACTGGGGCTGGGGGATCCATCATGTCAATCTAGAGGCCTGCGACGTGCGAGAAGCAGCCGCATTCTATGTCGAAATCGCCGGTATGACCGAAGGCCGCTGGCAAGCTCCGGCTGCTGCTGGTGACGTCGTCGTAGATCCGTCGATGGTTTCGCTTTTGTCCCTTGGCGACTTCAACCGCGGCATACACATCGTTCGCGCCGACCCAGGCTTCCCCACCCGGTACAGCCTTGAGCACAACCCGACAATCGGCGGACACCCGGCATTCTCGGTGCGCGATGTGCATGCCGTAAAGGCCCGCCTGGAACGGGACGGCGTGCTCATATCTGATGCCAAAGTGTATGCGATGGACAGGATGTATCAGATCTATCTCCAGGATCCCTCTGCGAACATGCTCGAGGTGAACCAGTTCATCTGATTGAAGCAGGCAGTTGTAATATCGAAACGGGAGGAAACATGAAAAACCAGTCATTTACATTCAATTTGTGCGCCGCGTCGGCCATCGCACTCGCCGCCATCTCAGGCCAGCGCTGCGGCACAAACGCCGCGCGCCAACGGCGAAACGGTCGGCATCCAGAACTACGCCAGCACGACCGGCAACATGCATGCGATCATCGCCAAGGAGAAAGGCTTCTGCGAGAAGTACAATTTCAAGTGCGAGATCAAGATACTCAATTCGACCTCGCTCGGCCTGCAGGCGCTGGTCGGCAAGAGCATCGACTTCACGCATAGCGGCGCGGATCTCGTCGGCGCAGCGGTGGTCGCGGGCGCTGAGGTCGTCATTGTCGGCACCGCCATGCCGGCGAACGTGCTGTCGATCAGCGTGCGCAAAGACGTGCCGATGCCCAGCCGCGACAAGGGCTATCCGGCGATCATGAACGACTTCAGGGGCAAGCGGATCGGCGTCGCCGCGCGCGGCAGCTCGAACGAGAAGTATTTCAACGCCATGCTCAAGGACGCCGGCTTGAAGCCGGAAGATGTGACGTATGTTGCAGTGGGCGCACCGAACACCACCTACACCGCGCTCGTCATCGGCAAGCAGATCGATGCGGCGATCATGTACCAGCCGCTGACGCAGCTCTGTCAATTCAACAAGACCTGCGAGACGGTGATCGACATGACAATCGGCGAAGGTCCGAAGTCGCTGGAAGCGACGATCGGCGCCAACATCGTCTTCGCTGCGCGCAAGGAAATGGTGGAGAGTAACCCGAAGCTGATGGAAGCGTTCTACGCGGCGATGACGGACGCGGCCGCCTGGTTCAACGATCCGAAGAATTTCGACGAGCTCGTCAAGATCTACACGCCGATCATCTCGTTCGGCGACATGGCGGGCGCCGACGAGATACGCAGGAACTGGATCAAGAGTGTGATCCCCGCCTACAGCAAGGACCTGAAGGTCAAGGTCTCGGCGCTGCAGGAGATCATGGACTTCAGCCTCGAGAACAAGATCATCGACGTGAAGGTCGAGGCCAAGCGGGTGCTGTGGGACAAGGCGCCACAGACGCCTTGATGCGGGCTCGAGTGAAAGAGCAAACAATGAATATGGCCATGAACCCAACGCAGACGAGAGCCAGCGCCGGTACCGTAGCAAAGCCTGCGCCGGGCTCGATCATCTTCGACAAGGTGTCGGTGGTGTTCGAAACCGCCAAGCTGACAGCGGTGTCGGAATTCTCGCTGAACATCGCTCCCGGCGAATTCGTCTCGATCGTCGGCCCCTCGGGCTGCGGCAAGACCACGCTGTTGAACTTCGCCGCCGGTCTTTTGCCGTCGAGCGCGGGTCGCGGCACGATGCTCGTGAACGGCAAGCCGCCAGTCACGGGCAGCCACGACGTCGCCTACATGCTGGCGCGCGACGCACTCGCGCCATGGCGCACGGCGCTCGGCAATGCCGAACTCGGCACCGAGGTGCGCGGCGTGCCGGCGGAGAAGCGCCGCGCCCGAGCGCTCGACCTGCTGGAAAAGGTCGGCCTCAAGGGTTTCGAGGACGCCTATCCGAAGGCGCTGTCGCATGGCATGCGCCAGCGCGTGGCGCTGGCGCGCACCTTCTCGCTGGACTCGCCGATCCTGTTGATGGACGAGCCGTTCGGCGCGCTCGATGCGCAGACGAAACTGCAGCTGGAAGACGTGCTGCTGTCACTATGGCAGCGCGAGCGGCGCACTGTGCTGTTCATCACCCACGACCTGTCAGAAGCCGTGTCGATGTCGGACCGCGTCATCGTGATGAGCTCACGACCGGGGCGCATCATTGCCGACGTTCCGATCACGCTCGGCCGGCCGCGCTCGGTGCGCGCGCTGCAGAAGGAAGCACACTATCACGAGCTTTACTCCCAGGTGTGGAGCCGGCTCGAAGAGGGATTGAGCCAATGACCGACGAACGCATGTGGGGATCTGGAAAGATCTGGGCGGCGCGGCTGGTGCTTCTTGCCGTGTTCTTCGTCTTCTGGGAGTGGGCGGCCAACTCGAAACTGGTCGACCCGATCCTGATCGGCAAGCCGACCGGCATCGTGCAGTATCTTTGGCAGGAGGTGTTCGTCACCCAGAGCCTGTTGAACGACTTCTACTGGTCGATGGGCGGCACCGTGATCGCCTTCGTGCTCGGCAGTGTTTCAGGCGTGCTGGTCGGCATGCTGTTCGTCACGAGCCCCACGACAGAAGCGGTGTTCAACCCGATCTTCACCGCGCTGAACGCGATGCCGCGCATTGCGCTGGCGCCGCTGTTCATCATCTGGTTCGGCCTCGGACTCGGATCCAAGGTCGCAGTCGGCGTCAGCCTCACCTTCTTCATCGTGCTGACCTCGACTGTGGCGGGCGGGCGCGGCGTCAATCCGGATCACATCACGCTCGCGCGCGCACGCTCGGCGCCAGCGAAAGCCAGATCTTCCGTAAATTCGTGCTGCCGAGCGCCGTGCCGGTGATCTTCAACGGGCTGCAGGCTCGGCCTCGTGTTCGCGCTGCTCGGCGTGATCGGCGCGGAGATCTTCGCATCCGAGCACGGCCTTGGTCAGACGCTGTCGGTGCTCGCTGCCAGCTTCAAGACGGATGGCGTGTTCGGCATCATCTTCCTGTTGTCGATGATCGGCGTTGGCATCAGCTGGGGCATGACCTCGCTGGAGAACCGCCTGCTCAGGTGGCGATAAGAAGGATGATGGTCATCCACCGCGAACTTGACCGCGAACAGCACGGCGAGAAACAGCAACGCGGCGCACTTTGTAAAATCCAGGTGAATGCGCAAGGGGCGGCTGCCTCGCGCGCCGAGGGAGGTAAACCAAATGACTGAATTTTCCGGACCGCTGTCAGGCATCAAGGTACTCGATCTCACGACCGTCTTCATGGGGCCCTCTGCGACACAGATGCTGGGCGACCTCGGCGCCGATGTCATCAAGGTGGAGGCGCCTGGTGGAGACTCGACCCGGACACTCGGGCCGAACGGCGAGCATGGTCTGGGGCCGCTGTTTCTTGGCCTCAACCGCAACAAGCGCAGCATCGTCATCGACCTGAAGTCGGCTGCCGGCGCGGAGTTGCTGCTCGAACTCACGAAGTCTGCGGACGTGCTTGCCACCAACATCCGACCCGCGGCGATGGCGCGGCTCGGCCTCGGATACGCGCGCCTGGCCGAACTGAACCCGCAGCTCATCTACGCCAGCATGGTCGGCTTCTCGCAGAAGGGGCCCTACGGTCCGAAGGCCGCATACGACGACATGATGCAGGCGGCGACCGGCTTGGCCGCGGTAATGGGTCAGCAGGCTGAAGGCGAACCGCGTTATATGCCGCTGACGATCGCCGATCGCTCGGTAGGCCTCTACGCTTTCGGCGTCATTGCCGCGGCGCTCTACGCGCGAACTCGGACCGGCAAGGGGCAATGCGTCGACATTCCGATGTTCGAGACGATGGTGCCGTATGTGTTGGGCGATCACCTCTACGGTCACACGTTCGTTCCCAGCCAGGGGGAGTTCGGGTATCCACGGCTGATGGCGAAGAACCGCCGTCCGTACAAGACCAAGGACGGGTACGTGTGTTGTCTCATCTACACCGACCGGCAATGGAAGATCTTCCTGGAGGCGGTGGGCAAGGGCGATCTGCTGAAGACGGACCCGCGCTTCGCCGACATCCGCAACCGCACGGCGCACATCGACGAGCTCTACCAGCTGGTCTCTGAAGAACTCGAGCAGCGGACCACGCGCGAATGGCTCGAGCTCCTGCCGGAAAACGAGATTCCGATCTTCCCGATGCACACGCTGGAATCACTTCTCGAGGACGAGCACCTGGCCGCCACGGGCTTCTTCACGGAGGTGGAGCATCCGATCGTCGGCAGGATCCGCGAGACCGCGGTTCCGAGCGAGTGGTCAGGCACCGTCCCGCTCAATCGGCATCCGGCGGCCGCGCTCGGCGAACACACGGTCGATGTCTTGCGTGAGGCGGGGCTCGGCGAGCAGCGGATCCATCAACTGGTGGCCGACAACGTCGTATTCCAGCGGCCGGTCGTGCTCCAGCGGCCGCAAGCCGCCTGAGCTCATTTCTCGCTTCGCCTTCGATCCGCATCCGGGGACTCATGACCAACCCTTCTTCAGAACTGCTCGAGGAGCGCCGCGGCGGCGTCCTCTGGCTCACGATATCGAGGAGGCGCGCCGCAACGCGATCAGTCCCGGCGTGCTCAGCGGCCTTTGCGATGCGATCGAGCGCGTCCAGCATGAACGCGACGTGCGGGCTGTCGTCCTCACGGGCGCCGGAGATAAGGCCTTCTGCGCGGGAGCCGACCTTGCGGCCGGCACGGCCTTTCGCTTCGACCATTCCGAGCCCTATGCAGCTCTTGCCGAACTGCTCCGGCTGGCGCGACGCAGCATTGTACCGCTGGTCGCCCGCGTGAACGGCGCCTGCATGGCCGGTGGCATGGGCTTGCTGGCCATGTGCGATCTCGCCGTGGCAGCACCGCACGCGGTGTTCGGCCTGCCCGAGGTGAAGGTCGGCCTGTTCCCGGCGCAGGTCCTGAGCGTACTCCATCATCTGCTGCCTCGGCGCGCACTGGCGCAGATGTGCCTGACGGGCGAACCCATCTCCGCAGCGCAGGCGCTGAACTGGGGGCTGGTCAATACGGTCGCCGACGACCTGGATACAGGCCTGGAGGCCCTGCTGGGCCGTCTTCTCGACAAGTCGCCGGCCGCGATCCGTCGCGGCCTGTACACGATGAAAGCCATCGAAGCGATGTCGTTCGAAGAGTCGATGCGCTTCACCGAGAGCCAAATCGCATTGTTTGCTTTGACGGAAGACGCTGCGGAGGGGCAGCTCGCATTCCGCGAAAAGCGGGCGCCGAACTGGACCGGACGCTGATGACGCACGAGCAATTGACGAGGAGATGGAAGTGAACCTATCGCCGCAACAACGAACCGTCCGCATTGGTGGAGCCTCGGGATTCTGGGGCGACAGCAGCGTGGGTGCGCCGCAGCTCGTTGCCAGCGGGCAAATCGACTATCTGGTCTTCGACTATCTGGCCGAACTGACCATGTCGATCTTGGCCGCGGCGCGGCAGAAGAACGCCGCGCTCGGCTACGCGACCGACTTCGTGACCGTGGCCATGCGCGCCGTCCTGAAAGACGTCGTCCAGCGTGGGATCCGCGTGGTCAGCAATGCCGGCGGCGTCAACCCGCAGGCCTGCGCGGCGGCACTTCAGACCCTCGCCGAGGAACTGGGGGTGAACGTGAAGATCGCGGTGGTCACCGGTGACGACGTCATGCCACTCATCCCGCAGCTGCGAGAGGCGAAGGAGCCCGTGCGCGAGCTGCAAAGCGGCGTGCCACTCCCCGAGCGCGTCGTCACGGCGAATGCGTACCTCGGTGCCTTGCCGGTCAAGGCGGCATTGGATGCGGGGGCCAACGTGGTGATCACCGGTCGATGCGTCGACTCTGCCGTGACATTGGGCGTGTTGATGCACGAGTTCGGCTGGTCCGTCGACGACCACGATCGACTCGCGGCAGGCAGTCTTGCTGGCCACATCATCGAATGCGGCTGTCAGGCTACCGGGGGTCTCTTCACCGACTGGGATTGCTGTGCCTGACTGGGCGCACATCGGCTACCCGATCGTTGAATGCAGCTTCGACGGCGACTTCACTGTCACGAAGCCGGCGGGAACCGGTGGCCTCGTCGCACCGGCAGTGCTGGCGGAGCAGATACTGTATGAGATCGGCGATCCCTCCGCCTACCTGCTGCCGGATGTCACCTGCGACTTCACTGGCGTGACGCTGAACGCCGAAGGGCCGGACCGTGTCAGCGTGAGTGGTGCCCGCGGTCGCGCGCCAACCTCGACGTACAAGGTCTGCGCCACGTACGTGGACGGATTCAAGCTCTCCGCGCAACTGACCATCGTCGGCTTCGATGCCGACGCCAAGGCCCGGCGGACCGGCGAGGCGATTCTCGAGCGCACCAGCGAGTTGCTAAGCGCGCGCGGACTCCCGCCCTATACCGAGACGATGATCGAGATGCTCGGCGCGGAATCCTGCTACGGACCCCATGCGCGCGCGGGCGGAACGCGCGAAGCGGTGCTACGGCTCACCGCGACGCACCGCGACAAGGCGGCACTCGAACTGCTGGCCCGCGAGGTGGCCCCGGCGGGAACGTCCTGGGCGCCCGGCACGACGGGCGGCGGCGGCCGCGCTTCCGCTTCGCCGTCCATCCGTCAATACGCGTTCCTGCTCGACAAATCCCGGTTGCAGCCGCGGGTTCTCATCGACGGCCGCACCCTGAATGTTCGCGTGCCCGCGGGCACTGGCGCAGGGCGTGGAGGCGCCGCGCGCGTCCGCTGCGCCCTCGGACGTCGCCGAATCCGGCATGGACGCGATCGAGCTTCCACTGATCCGCGTGGCTTGGGGCCGCAGCGGCGACAAAGGGCGATAACTCGAACATCGGCATCATCGCGCGGCATCCCCAGCTGCTGCCGTTCCTTCGCGGCCAGCTCACGCCCGAGCGCGTCGCACAGCACCTGGCGCATCTGGTCCGCGGCCCCGTCACGCGCTACGAAGTGCCAGGCATCCACGCCTTCAATTTCGTTTGCGAGCAGGCGCTCGGCGGCGGCGGCATGAAGTCCCTGCGCAACGATGCGCTGGGCAAGGGCATGGCGCAGATTCTCCTGGCAATGCCGGTGCGCATTCCGGTTGCCCTCCTGTCTCTCGTTCGCCCCGTCAATGGACCCACCCAAGGAACAGGCCAATGAACACCTCGCCTCACGTCGTCTACCCCGATCAGGTCGCCCCTATCAGCCGGCCAATCACACGGGTACTTCAGATCGCCGTATTATCGGCCGCGACACTGTTGGCGCGCGGCGCCTGGAAGTGCTGATCGGAACCATCTCCAAGGGACACGGCGCGCAACGGCACGCCCATCCGTCCCTCGAACAGGCCTCCTATCTGCTGCGCGGCGCCGGCGTCAGCGAGGTATACGGGCAAGAGCGGCACATCAGTGCAGGCGACTGGGGCTTTAGCCCGAAGGGCGTGTTCCACTCCTTCACAGTCACCAGCGAAGAACCGGCGCAGGTGCTCGTCGTCTACGCGCCACCTTACCAGGAAGAATCCGCGGGCCGTCGTCGTGCACAACCCGGCGCATCCGCAGCCGGAGCCTCGGCCACCGGTAACGACTGCTGTCGCGCCGGTACCCGTCTGTTGGGAAGGCACCGAGGGCGCGCGGGTTGAGACCATTGTGGACACCGCGACCGCAGGCGCGCAGCACCTTGCGATCCATCGCGTCGTTGCGGTTGCCGGCGCCCACGGGCGCGCGAGGCAACTGGAGAACCAAGAGCGCGTGCTCTACGTCCTCGAGGGCGCGGTCGAGGGGCAGGCGGATCAGCGCGCCTTCGAAGCGCGCGCCGGCAGCTTGGTTTTCGTTCCGGAGGGGCCGTCTGGCAGTGGCGATCCGGCCGGGCGGGCTCGACGTTCTTCGTGATCGATGGGTTTGCCGCAGACCCTCTACCGATCTGACCTGCAACCACTTTCTCCCGCAGCCGCCGTCCCGCAGGATCGCGAGTCGTCGAGGTGTGCCAATGCAGGAAGAACTCCATCGGTGCCATTTTTGACGGGTAGAAGCAGTCATTCGGCAAGCTTGATCGGCTGTCCTTCCCTTCCTGGCAACCGCTCGCATTAGTCTATCGTCGAATTATCAATGAATGTCTCGTGTTGGCTCCATTGCGCGCCGTGGATCACAATCCGGCGCAACTTCTTACGTTAGATGGCGCGTGACAGAGGGCACCCGATTGTCGGGAAGCACCGATTTTGCGATCCGATCGACCTGCTTAAGTATGAATTGCGGCGACCAGTTCTGCGGATGATGAAAACGGAGAACAGATATCGGAAAGGTGCCTGATCGCCATTCATACGGCAGCCGACAGTCCGTAGAACTGCGCCGGATTGGATACGAGAATCCTTCTCTGCTGTTCTGGGTCATTGGTGTAGTCCGCCAGCCCCTCGAGGATTCTGCCGACATCCGGGACGGCGGCGGATCGTCAGAGGCCGACGTGAGGCCAATCGCTGCCCCAAACCATCCTATCTGGGGCGGCTTCGATCAAAGCCTGTCGCAAAAGCAACCACGTCGCCGGAAGGGATAGGCTTTCCGCCGATAATCTGAAGCCGCCCGACAACTTCACATAGCAATTCGAGTTCCGGACGATGGGAGCACCGTCTGAATTCCGGACTGTCGACGCCAGTTTTTCGCCGCGCACCATCCCATATGGTCGATGATGAAGGGAACCCGCAGCTTCAGGAGACGGTCGGCGATCTTGGGATAGGTCTCGCCGCGGGTGGCGACCTGATGCCAGCCTACTTCGGCGCAGCGATCAGCCAGAACTTCGAGGCTCTGCAGCCCGACCCCGCCGCCCACGATGTCGAGAATGCGAATGCCGCGGACACCGGCGTCCTCGAGATCGGCGACCTCCCTGTCGGAAATATCAGGATCTATCACCGCGACACCGCGCAGCCTGTCTGTATATTGGCGCAACGCCTTCAGCAGGAGCCGGTTGTCGGTACCGTGCACCGAAACCTGGACAACCACGCCATATTGCACGCCGACCCGATCCAGCATGGGCAGGAGCGAAATCGGCCTGGCGACGCCGGCGGCGGATTGAAGTGACGGCCGGGCACAAACGGATAGTCGGCCGCCGCGCCGATGACATGGCGCATGCGCGTTTCCCAGGCCCCGACCGGAACCTGATCCGCTGTGGAGCCGAAGCCGGACGCGGAGGAAGACAGTCGCGAATGACACTCGTCGAAATGAAGCATACCTATCGCACCTTGGAATCCAGAATGAAATCGACGCCCGCGCTCGCCGCAACGCTACTGATTTCGGCAAGGAACGCCCATTGAGCGGAATGCCGGTCTTAAGGCTCGGCTCGGCCGTGCAACTCCCGGGCTCACCGGCGACGATAACGTGGTCGCTCGGGTACCGACTTGGCGTCGCACGAAGATGATCGAGGATATCGCTCACCTCGTCCTCAAAGGAGCCTCTCCGGTCCGAAGCATGAATTCCGGGACTCGAGCGCAAGGAAGAAGTGCACCGATATTTGTCAGACGCTCCGGGCTTCGCGTGCATCACGGTTGCGGAATGGCGAGAACGAGCCGCCCGCCAGCGTACTGCCGAGACAGCCGTGCCATCACGGCAAGACCATATCCCCTTTGTGGGTGCCTGTCTCGCGCGTGCCGCCCATCGGGCATCAAGCCACCGACGTCGCTTTCCATGCACATCATCCGAAAGGCTGCTTTCGGGTCGGGAGACCGGCTCTGTTCGGCCCGTCGACCACCCACCCCACCGGTAGTGGGGTCCCGTGATACGCGCGTAGACTTTTACCTTGTTGGCAGCGACGGCGGAGGTGGTTCGTGTCCAAAGTGGAGTGGATGGCCCCTGCCCTGACGGCGCAGCGAAGGCGATTGGCTGGTCCCCAGGACCGTGGCATCGTGCCGCCGGTCGGGATCACCGCCACGGTTCGCGCAGACGATGTGACGAGGCGCGGATCGCGCCCTCGCGCGCAGCCATCTCGGCGTAGAAGTTCTCCGGTGGCGCCGAAATGATGCGAGTTCATAACCGAGACGGCGCCGACACCGATCTCCTTGCACTTCCTGGATCGCAAGCGTTCATCAGCGCCTCCACGCGACGGCGGATGGCCGAGAGCCCGCGTCGCCGTCGATTAAGGCCATGGCGGCAAAGTTTCTCTCGCAAATCGATCTGCGACTTCGGCATCAAGGCGCTGGAGCCCGCCGGCGCGCCGCATCTTTGTCGCAGAGCGGCAGCATCGAAGCACCGCGGGGATTCGATGCCGCGCAGATCGGTCTCGACCAGGAGGCGTCGGCGGATCAATTCGACTTTCTCGACATCGCGCCCCGCGCTGACAACACGAGTTCGACCTGCTTCTTGAGGGTCTCCGGCGTGACATAGACGAGCCGCTCCTGCGCGTGCATTCCGTTCGCCAGGCCATCGGCGATGTCCTTCTATTGTTCTTTCCGGGGCGCCCGCGCCTGGCGTCCAGCAGCCATTGCAGGGGCCGCTTCGGGGCGTCCATCGCCGGCAGCGGGCCTCCCGCTACGCCGGACTAGATCCGTCGTGTGGCGGTAACGATCGATGGTGTCGCGCGGTGGCGCTCAGGCTTCGCAGCCCGGGGCGACTTCATTTTTGCTCTTCCGCCAGTTCCATTTCCACAAAAGCCGGCGGCCGGCGTGGGGAGGATGCAGTCCGCAGGCACGTACATATCGATGGCGATCTCGCAACGGCCGCTGATCGAAGTCGCTCAACAGCACCCTCGATTAAATCCTGGCGCAGTCCGTGCGCCCGCCGCCGCCAGCACGTCGATCCTGCACCATCAAGCGGCTGTCGAGCCCCTTCGCGAAAAGACTTTCGGAGCAATGCCAGGCTCGATGCGTCGCCGACCGCCGATAGCCTTCCCGTGCCGACACTGCGAAAACCCCAGGGACTCCATCACGGCGGCGAAGTCCGCTGCCATCTCCCCCGACGCAAGCAGCGGCGCGTTCGGATGCCGTGCAAGCTGACGGCGCCCATGATCGCCACATCGACGAACCGCGGTCTGCCTGCTCCTGAGTATGTCGGTCGCAGCGAGATCAGCGTGCGGTGGATCTGCTGCGGTCAGATTTCGGCCAGGATCGCGTGCTCTGGCCGCTACGGCGCAGCAATTTTGGCGACAACCTCACGCAGTCCGTCGCCGGTCATGGTCAACAGAACGCTGTCGCGCCGTCCTGCGCAGCGCGGGCGATGCCGCGCGATCCAGCTCTATGCCGATCTTCTTCGCCGAGGCGGCTGAGCGTGAAGACTCCGGCGACGCGACCTTCAGCCTGATCCCCAAAGCTGCATCGAAAGCAATGCGTCCGCAAAGCTGGTAGCCGACCTCATCCAATCCGACCAGCGCAATTGATGGAGCGCGGGTCATTGGGAGGTTTTGACGAGCGGGCAGTCGCTCTCATTCAGGGGACGGTAATCGCGCTTGCTCACCGGGGATTTCGTCGAGGGTACAGTGAATCCGACGCCTTTCTGGATTCTGCCGGCATCTTTCACCTGGAGGCGATCCGCATCGGGGTGCGTCATGCGGCCACCGACCCGGACCACGCCAATCTCCAAGCAGAGGATCCCTTGACCGGGATCGACTCCCAGAGCGTTGTCCACAACCTTGTGGCGGCCATCGGTGGTGCCGAGCTTTTCGACTGCACCGAGATAAGCCAGGACCGGTGGAATCAGACGCCGCCTTGCAGCGCATCCGGATGAATGCCCCTGTTGCGCTTAGCGAGCCTCTCGGTCGCGAATGCCCGCGTGGTCCCGCTCTGGGGTCCAATCCATACTGCCGGCGCAAGCGAGAGCAGACCATGGGTCACACTGAGGCCTCGCCGCGTGAACCACGGCTAGATTGAACTGCGGCGCCACGATCTTGTACTTGTCCGAGGTAATGCCGAATTCACCCGCCTGCTTGATCGCGTGCTCGAGAGGTCGGCGCCACCGCCGGTCGCGGACGTAATGACGTCAGCACCGGACGATCGTGCGCCGTCAGGAGATAGGAGCCCGTGTCGGAGCTGTTGGTGCGGATGGCGCACGGCGCCCAGAACGGTGCCCCCGCTGCCTTGACGAACTGCCGTGAAATTTCTGTTCCGTATGGCTATGACCAAACGCGTAGCCGACTGCGACGAAGAACCATTTCTTTTCCGCCCCGATGCACCACGCCGCTTGACGAGCATCGGCGTTTCATGCTTCGTAAGAATCCCACGTCCAGTGGACCGTGCTGGGCGAGCAATCTGGCGCCGGTAAGGTCGCGGCTGCGCCCACACCGGAACGGGATCGTGCGGACCCGGTTGAATCTCCTTGTGATGCCTGGACGGCGCCAAGCGCGACCGCCGAGTCGGCGAATAAAACGAACACGGCGTCGACGTCATCGACCTGGTACCAGCGGCGCAGGGATACCAAGACCGACATCGGCCTCTGTTCTGGATGGTCGGCAAAACAAAGCTCGACCGGGCGGCCAGCTGATCACTTTACCGCCGAATTTCTCGATCGCCATTTTTGCGTGCTTCGACCGAGCCGCTGCCGGTCAGATCCGAAAAAGACGCCGGTCATATCGGTCAGCACGCCGATCTTGACGGTGTCGGTCCCGCCTGCAGCCCACACGCGAGAGCGAGATGCACAAGGCAAAGTCAACACGCTTCAATGATCTCGCAATTGCCCCCTCACTTGGAATCCTCTCCCTTTATGGTTTCGTGAGATCGATGACCCGATCGTCGTGATGTATTGCAAAGTTCGCGGCGCAGAATTTTTTCCGTCTGGGTGCGCGGGATCGCGGCGATGCGCTCTGCGAACCGCGGCAACATGTAGGGACGGCACCTGATCGGCGAACCGACGGCGCAGATCCCGCAAATCGAAATGGCCATCCGTAACGACGACAGCCTTGACTTCCTCGCCCATGATCGGATCGGCAACGCCGATCGATCGCAGTCCCGGATACACGGGCAGTTTCAGGAGGCGCTCTTCCAGCTCCCGTGGCGAGAGACCATCTCACCGCGCGCCGAATGAGCCTCTTTGTGCGCCCGTGAAAGTAGAGCGTAACCGTCGGAATCGAAGCTCCCGACGTCGCCGGTGTGAGACCAGAAATTCCGGCCTCGCCCTCGCAAGCTCATCCGGCTTGTTGTAGTATCCCATCAGGATCTCGGCTAGGTTCCCGCGGCCGAAACCACGATTCCTCGCCGCGTTCACCCGCCACCGGAAGCGGATTTCATCAGCGGGATCTGACGATCGGGACCGGCATCGTCTGGCCGCACGCTGGCCGCGTTCGTCCCGAGCTTGTGGTCACGCGCGGTGCTGCCGGAGACCCAGCCTCCAACTTCCGTCATCCCGTACAGCTCATGGACCTTGAAGCCAAAACGATCCTCGGTTGTCCGCGCCAGTTCCGCCGGCAGGTGCCGCCTCCGATCGAAAAACGCATCCCCGTGATCGCGCCCAGGCTCCGGATAGCGCCGCCAGAATGGCCAGCACCGTCCTGACGAACGTGCAGCCGGTGGCTTGGAGCGCCCGTGCATCCTCAAAAACGTTGTTGCCGAAAAACGTCTCCCGCAGCCCGAGCTGAGTGCGCCTTCACCGTCAGCGCGCCACATCGTACCGCATAAGTCTGGGGATTGGCGTGATAGAGTGCAGATACACGAAAATGCGATCATCCGCCGTCAGCGTCTGAGGATGCGCGCGGACCGCACAACCCGTCGCAGCATAGCCTCCATGGCGCACATCACGCCTTTCGGGCGTCCAGTCGTTCCAGACGTGTAGAGAATGGTGCAAAATACCAGTGCGGCGCGATAGCCGCGACCTTGCCCTCTGGAAGATCGGCCAGCTGCGCTGAGGATGGCCGCCGTCAGTCGATCGTGATAAAGGGAAGCTCGGCCCGAGCTTCACTAAGATCAGCGCGCTTGAATCTTCCACCCAGGCCCCATCCGCCAGAGGATCAGCTTGAATCGGATTGCGCCACCAGGTAGTCGGATGCTGTCGCCCATTAGCTGGTCGTTCAGGCACACCGCAACCGCGCCGACCGCGTTGATGCCGGAACCACGCGACCAAGAACGCAGCCGAATTGCCCGAAACCAGTGCAACGTGATCGCCCTTCCCGATTCCGCGCTCAAGCAGCAGAGTCACGCATCGGCGCGACAACGAATGGATTCTCCATCACGAGAACGACCGCTCGGCCGTGACAAGGAGCGGCTTTTGCGGCGTCCGCTCCGCCCAATGCGACAAACGTTCGAGGATCATAGCTCGGCCGCGTACGCCAGGTAACCCGCCTGGCCAAGGCGTTCTTGAGGATCTCGGAAGAGCCTCCTCCGATCTCGTAGCGTCTTGGCGTCGCGCATGAATCGCCCGAACGGAGCATTCACCATCGTGCCGTAGGCGCTCGCAAATCTGGACGCAACGCGCCGCGACCCTTCAGTCGCCACCTCGGACGCAAGCAGCTTTGTCGGCACTGGCGCGCGACGAATGATGTCCGCAGGTCGTCCAGGGGCACGTGGCGTGCTCCTTCGTGAGACTAGCAACCGCGCGGCATCGGATCTTGGCCAGCACATGTCCGCGAAGCAGCCTTCACTGAATGCCCTGGAAATTGACCACCTTCTGATCGAAAGCTGTCCGGTCGCGCGCACCACTTCCTCAGGGCAGCGTCGAACGCGGCGCGCGCAATTCCTATCGAGATGCCGGCGTGCGAGCGTGCGGGAATAGTCCAGCGTGAGCCACCGCCTCGGCGGACGCCTTTCCCCTTCTTGCCCAACCAGAGGGTCCAGCGGGAGCCGTACATCCTGGAGACGAACATTGACATGGGGCCGGTTTCTCTCGTAGGCCGAAGGTCGCGCGCAGTTCTCCCCCACGTAGGCGCCGTGATACCCCGCGCTATCGCGCGGCACTGACGAATGAGCGGAAACACCTTACTCCGTTTGGGCCAGAATGACGAAAACCTCGCGCGGGAGCCGCCGACGATGAACGATTTCTCGCCGTTCAGGGATCCAGTATTCGCCGTCTCTGCGCGCCTTTGTATCGAGCTGACGAATGTCGCCGCCATGCGACGCCTCGGCATGCGCATAAGAAGCAATGAGGCCACTAGCTGACCGGCGGATAGGCAGCGCTGCTTTTTAAGCATTCTCCTCCGAACCGAACGCATCTCAGCAATCGTTTGCGCCTGGAAGATGGTGACTACCAACGAAATCGCCACCGCGGCGCTTCCATAACCGATCTCCTTCTCGCAAGCGGCCACGCTGTGTCGTATGAGTACTCCAGGCCGCGCCCGCCGAACTTTCGTCGGCAGTGAAATGGCATTTGCAGCCAAGTCTCGCAAGATCTCGGACGATCTCGGCCGCAGATACAGGTCTTCGGCGTCGACTTCGCGATGAGCGAGCGGAATAATGCGCTCTTTCACGAAATTTCGACCTCCGTCGACGAAGCGCTGGCCTCGACCGCCGGCCGCCACATGGCTTTCGGCAACCCATCCATCGCATCTCCCCTCGAATTATTCTTCGCCGGGAGAACAACTCAGATTGCGCTGATCGTCAATAAGATATTTAATATCATGGATATGATTAACTGGAAGCAACACCATGGCGCTCCAGCGATCCGCGGCAAGTCTCTCGAAATCAGCGTCAAGTCGTCACTGCGTACACTGCAGATCTCTGGAGTACATCGACTCCAGGCAGCGCGCGCGGTTACGATTGCCGAGTTGTCGGCAACTCTTGGCTTTCCCTCAGTCGAGCACGTCGACGTTGGTGCAGCACGATCAACGCCGGCTATCTTGTCGTCGATCACGATGGACGACATATCCTTCCGCAAGCAGCCGGGTCGCCGCATTGGGCAGCTGGATTGAGCCTAGGGTATCGCGTGCTGATATCAGGTCGCTGATGGTCGCGCAGCCGGCGAACAAAACCAGTCAGGACCCTCCTGCTTGGCGTGGCGTCCGATTTCAGTGCGCTGCCATCGACGTAATTCCCGGCCGCCACGCCATGCGCGTCTGACATCCCGGTGGGTGCGCGGCTCCCGCCGATGGAGTCCGGAATGGGCCGCCTTCTGCCATCGGAGATGACAGACGAGACGGTCAGGGACCTCTGGCGAAAAAGACGAAACGGCGCATCAAGGAGGAAGGGAGCACAGGGCATTCGGCCAATCGGAAGTCTCAAACCTCTGGAACGCGAATCCCCCTTGTCTCGCCGCTGTCTGAAATCTTAAAGCGAACCTGCAGGATATTTCGCCGGAAAGGATCTGGCGATTTCACCGACGGATCTCAAGCTTGAGCCGGTGTAATTCGGGCGTACCGCATTGCCGCGGCAACCGTGGCTGGACCCACCAACCGGACTTGGAATCGGAGGGTTGTCTCGAACTCAGGCTCCGCGTGACGCTCGTCAACTCCTATGGATCGTGCATGAAGCCGCCGTGAAATTGGGAATTGCTCTAGACCTGCGCGCGAGGTGACGAAAATCCCAGTACCTAAAAAGCAAGCCGATTGCGGCAATAGGCTGCCGAAGTAGAGACTGAACTCGGTGGCGTCGCACGGGCTGGCCCAGTCTTTCCTGTCTTGCCGCCTTCGCCGCAGGTCCGCAACCGGCCAACAATTGGCGGTGGCAACGCACGCATGCGCCATTTTCGGGCGAAAGAAACGATTTCGGGGCACAATAGCGGCATCCGGGCACCGGTTGCGCCGCCCGAAGGCTCAACGACCGCCACGCGATCTTCGGCTGGACTGGAGAATGCGTCGCTGCACAGCTGATCCGCCGGTCGTGCCTGCGGCGCCAACCGAGCGATCCGCCTCGACATGGTGGCCGGGTGAGCGGTGAACCGAAATCCACACTGGAGCCGCCGCATGATGTTGCCGGTATCAGACGCCGAGGTCAGGGCGGGAGCAATGACAACCGATCCTGAGGGCAACAAAGAACGTCTTTCAGCTCTGGAAGGAAGGCGGCGTACAGAAGCTCTCCCTTCCAGCGGTGATCCGGGGCCGAGATGCAACGGCGAAAGAAAAAATCCGCCGGCCAGTTCAGCGCTTCCTGAATGCTGACCGGCAACTACCGCCGCCCCTGAGATCGCACTTTGTGGCTCCATAAAAAAGCGGCGTTTCTCGCCTTGCGAAGTGTCCCATGAAGTTAAGGGACAGTCGCAGCGGAAAGGCCCTAGAAAACCATGGCAAAAATCGCATCTGGCGCTGGTGGCGCCGACCACCGTTAATGGGACAGTTGACAAGGCTGGACCACCGAAGCGGCGCCGCAACGCCGAGGTCCGCTCGCGCGAGTACCTGACCGACGCCGAGGTCAATCGGCTGATCTCGGCAGCTGGCGAGAACCGCAATGGCCACCGCGACGCCACCATGATCCTGGTCGCCTACCGCCATGGCTTGCGGGCGGGCGAGCTGGTCACGCTGCGCTGGGACGCCGTCGATTTTGCCCATGGCCGCCTCCATGTGAGCCGGCTCAAGGGCAGCGCGGAGTCCGTCCACCCGCTGTCCGGCCGCGAGCTGCGGGCGCTGCGCCGGCTCAAGCGCGATCAGGACCCGGCGTCGCCATTCATGTTCACGAGCGAACGCGGTTCACCATTCACGACGGCGGGATTCCGCAAGATGGTCGCCCGGCTCGGTGTGGCGGCTCGCTTCGACTTTCCAGTGCATCCGCACATGCTCCGGCACGCCTGCGGCTACAAGCTCGCCAATGACGGCGTCGATACCCGCTCGCTGCAGGCGTATCTCGGCCACAAGAACATCCAGCACACGGTGCGCTACACCGAGCTGGCGCCGACCCGCTTCAAGCATTTCTGGCGCGATTGATCGGTCTCGCTAGACTTGTGCTCGTGACGAGCATAATATCCCAGAATGTTCCGAGATCGTCCCAGCATCGAGGCTACATCATCTCCCTTGTGTGAGCTCCCTTCGCGGGCTCGTTCCGCGGTGACGAACCACAAGGACCTGTTGCCGGGCCTCGATGGCCGTTCGGCCACGGCGCGCCGCTTCCGTGATCTGGTCAACGCCTTCGTCGCCGACATGGGCGGCCTCGATCGCTGCTCGGAGGTCAGGCTCGGGCTGGTGCGCCGCCTCGCGGCCACCACCGTGCAGGCAGAGATGCTCGAGGCGCGCATGGTGAACGGCGACGCGATCGATATCGCCACGCTCTGCACCCTGGCTTCGACCACGGTCCGGCTGAGCCAGCGTCTCGGTCTCGAGCGTCGAGCGCGCAACGTGACGCCATCGGTGGGCCAGTACCTGGCCGCCAGAACAGCACCAGCCACTGGCGATGCCCCTGACGCGGAGGGGACCGAATGATCCCGCGCGTTGCGCTGCGCGAGGCGCTGTCAGATCCAAACTTGCTCGGCACCGCGATCGCGGGCGACAGTTGGAGGTCATGGCGGGTACTCCTGATTGCGGCGATGGGCGAAGAGCTCAGGGAGGACGAGCGCGAGATCTTCACCCAACTGACCGGCCGCGAGCGCGAGCCGCTGCAACGTATCGATCAGTTTGCCGCCGTGATCGGGCGAAGAGGCGGAAAGTCCAAAGCAATAGCGACAGTCGCCACCTACATCGCGGGGCTCTGCGATCATCGGGACGCGTTGGTGCCCGGCGAGCGTGGTGTCTTGCTGTGCGTCGCACTCGATCAACGGGTGGCGAAGATCATCCTTGACTACGCAGAGGCCTGTTTCGAACGTAGTCCGATCCTGAAGCAGCTGATTGCGAACCGAACGGCAGACGCGTTAGAGCTGACCAACGGCATTACCTTAGAAGTCCGCCCGGCGTCTTTCCGCAAGCTGCGTGGCCCCACCTACATCGCCGTCATCGCCGACGAGTTGGCCTTCTGGTACGTGGACGCGGCCTACGCCAACCCGGACGTCGAGATCCTGAACGCCGTTGAGCCCGGCCTGGCGACGACCGGTGGTCCGCTGATCCTCGCCTCCTCGCCCCACGCACGCCGCGGCGCGCTGTGGGATGTATTCAAACGCCACTACGGCGCAGGTGGCGATCCGCTCATCCTCGTGGCTCACGGCGCGACCCGGACCCTCAATCCTTCATTGCCGCAGCGCGTGGTCGATCGCGCGCTGGAGAAGGACCGCGCCCGCGCGACGGCGGAGTATCTCGCGCAGTTCCGCACGGACGTCGAGGGCTTCGTCGCACTCGAAATCGTTGAAGGTTGCGTGGGTGACTACCGCGAGCAGCTGCCGGCGCGCTGCACGCGCTATGGCGCTTTCGTCGACCCGGCTGGCGGCAGTGGCCCGGACGCTATGACGTTGGCGATCGCGCACAAGGCGAGGCCGGACGATCGGATCATTATTGACGCTGTGCGCGAAATGCGGCCGCCATTCAGTCCGACGGTCGTCGTTGACGAATTCGCCGAGCTGCTCAAGGCCTACGACGTTACCAAAGTGGTTGGTGACCACTACGGCGGCGAGTTCGTGAAGGAGCCATTCCGCAAGCACGGCATCAGCTACGAATTGTGCAAGCAGCCGAAGAGCGATCTGTATAGGACTTGTTGCCAAGCCTCAACAGCGGCCAAATTGTCCTGCCGCGCCATGATCGGTTGGTGGCGCAGATCTGCGGTTTGGAAAGGCGCACTGGCCGCAGCGGCAAGGACAGTATCGATCATGCGCCAAATGGACATGACGATCTTGCCAACGCGGTAGCCGGTGCGGCGGCCGCGACCCGCTCCAAATATACATACGATACCTCACTCGACTGGATAGACGGTCCCGACGCCGATGCTGCCTGAAGGTACGAGAATGGCCGTCGGCGGTTCAGCCGACCCTAATGAGGAAGGTTAACGCGGACGACAAGGATAAGCTGCCGAACCTGATCGAGCTCGACGGCGGCGAGCTGCGGCGAAATCGTATCCTCAGCCCACCGCTATCCAGTTTTGGGAATGCGTTCGCCGTCACCGCTGACGGATCGCGCCCTTTGCCTTGTCGATAAGCTCGGCGAGGCGCGGCTCACTACGGCTCTGGATTCCGCAACGGATGGGAGCGCGTCCCGTCATCGCGGGCGCAAACTTCGACGGCAGGCAACCCGAAGCCGTTCTCGCAATTGAGGCACGAACACTGGCGTATGCCGTTTATCGATATCCGGTCGTAGCGGACGTGAAGCGTGAGGCAGCGCCGGAACAATGTTGCGGTGGGCGGGCTAGCCCGTGTTTCTGACAGCGTCAGCCAGCATAGCGTAAAGCTCGCGCTTGCTGAATTTCTTGGGTTGTCTTCCAACTGTCTTCCGGGACACCTTCTTTGCCTCCGGGTGGGCACAGGCGGCCAACAACGCCGGCCTTCGCTTCGAGACCGGCATTATCTTGGGTTTTGCTGTTGGCGGCTTGTGACCACGCTTCAGGCCCAAACGATTTAGCCTGCCGCAGACCGCATTACGGCTACACCCGAGACGGCGCGCGATCTGCCCGGCGCTCTGTCCTACGGCCCAGAGTTTTTGAGCAGCGCTACGTTTTTCGCATCCCAACTCATGGGAGATACTATACGCCGACTGACAGCCACAGGCTATTCTAGTACCCGGAATCACAAGTCGCTAAGACGGCGTCCTTTGACGCGGCGCTGGTGGACTTTCGACTTGGTCCACACGAACGGCTCCGCGTCCTCGTTGTAGCTTTCGATGAAGGCATCGATGTGCTTCTTGAGCTGCTCGACTGAGGTGAATGAGGCGCCGGTCAGCGACTGGCCCTGCAGGATCGAGAACCAGCCCTCGACCTGGTTCAGCCATGACGCTCGCGTCGGCGTATAGTGGAATGTCACGAGTGGATGGCGCGCGAGCCACTCTTCGTTCTTCTTGTGCGTATTCAGATTATCGAGGATGACCTCGAGCCGGGTCTTGGGATAGGTCGCAACAACCTCGTCCATGAAGGCCAGGAACTCCTTGCGGCGCCGGCGCTTCTTGTGCGCGCCCGTGACCTTGCCCGTCGCCACCTCGAACGCGGCGAACAGGGTCGTGGTGCCGTGCCGCTTATAGTCGTGGCTGTGTCCCGTCAGCGTGCGTCCGTTCGGCAGCTTCAGATAGCCCTGCGCGCGCTCCAGCGCCTGGATCGACGGTTTCTCGTCGACACATATGACGACGGCATTGTCGGGCGGCGCCATGTAGAGGCCGACCACATCGGCAGCCTTGCTGGCGAACTCCGGATCGTTGCTCTCGCACCAGCTCTTGCGACCGCCGAGATCGATCTTGTGTTTGCGCAGGGAACGCCAGACGTACTGCACGTCGACGTCGCCCAGGGCCTTCGCGATCAGCGGTCCGTTCCAACGGGCAAAGCCTTTGGGTGGTGGCCGATCGAGCACCGCCCGTATGCGCTTGTCGGTGGCTTCGCTGTAGATCGGCGGCGTGCCGGAGCGTGGCAGATCCTCCAGCCCGTCGAGCCTTTCGCGGGCAAAGCGCCCCCGCCACAAGCTGACGGTGGTGGGAGTCGTATCCAACTCACGGGCAATCTCGCGCGTCCCAGATCCGTCGGCTGCCTCCAGCACGATCCGTATCCTCAGCAACTGTCGTTGCTCTGTGGTGGCCGCGCGGAGCCGAGATCCCAACACCGCGCGCTCTAGCAACCGAACTGGGCCACGGCACTGCGGGTGGCGGCGATGGCCAATGCTCTTTCGGATCGGATGGTCGAAGCGCGGGCGGCGATGGCCTGCTTGCGCGAGGTCGATCCCGCGTTGAGGCTTGGCAATCTTGACCGGGTAGCGCCGCCGCTCCGGCGGGCGGAGGATCGCGTCCGCTTCATTGAGAGCCTGCGCAAGGCAGGATTGCCGGAGTGACGCGTCTGTCATCTTGCGGCAGGGGTGAATCTCTCTTCTAGTCTGATCGGGCATGATGCGAACCATTGGTGCGATTTCGGATACTCATGGCCTGCTGCGGCCGCAGGCGCTCGCGGCACTTGCCGGCTGCGATCCCATCATCCATGCCGGGGATATTGGCAGCCCTGCCGTACTTGCGAGGCTCGGCGCGCTGGCGCCAGTCCACGCCGTTCGCGGAAACGTCGATCACGGTGCCTGGAGCGCGAATTTACCTGTGACGCAGCGCATCGAGATCGATGGCTTCCGCATTTATGTGCTACACATTCTGGCCGAGCTTAACCCCCAGGCCGCCGACAACGTCGACGCGGTAATCTACGGTCATTCGCACCAGCCCAAGATCGAGACAACGAACGGCACACTCTTTTTCAATCCGGGCAGTGCCGGGCCGCGCCGCTTCCGCCTGCCCATCACCGTCGGCCGCATGACCGTCGAGCATGGCAAGTTGCACGCCGAAATCGTTGAGCTCAGCGTTGAGAAATGACTCGTGCGGAGACGCTTGGGATGGCTGCTACCGTTCTGCCACCGTCACGTTCGTTTTGACCGAGTTTGCAATGAAGCAATTCTCATGTGCAGCGTGATGCATCTTATCGAGTTCTTCTACACTGGGTCTTCGGTTGCCGCTCCATGTGATCTTCGGGCGTAGCTCAACTCGAGTGATCGCCAGCTTGCCGTCAGCGTTTTTCTCCATATGGCCGACTGCCTCGTCCTCGTACAGATCGAGCACGAACTTTTGCTTACAGGCAATCGACAGGAACGTGAGCATGTGACAGCTCGCGAGTGAAGCTACGAAAGCCTCCTCGGGATCGACATTCGCCGGGTTCCCCAGATAAGCGGGGGCCGCCGTCGCCGTCATCGTATGGCCGCCATCGAAGCTCCAGGTATGATCGCGCGGATACCTCTGATAGGAAAACTCAGTTCCGCCGCGCTCCCATTTCAAAGTTACTTTGTGTTCGGACATGTTTCTTATATGGAGTGCGGGCAAGCGCTCGGCAACCGTCTCTTTTTTAGAGGACGTCCAGGCTGACGCTAAACGTCTTGCCCGTAACAGTGCAGCCCCTGGACGTCAAACGACCCATGGCATAGTCTTCGATTGGCAACAGCCGCATCCGCTGGGACCCTTCAAGGGAGGACTGACGTATGGGCCAAGCATCATCTACAATCGATTTCGCAACAGCTCTTCGCGATCCCACAGCATTTTTTCGGAACCTAATGATATTGTCGCACATCCCCAGCTGTCGCGGGAGATGAAGCTTGCACTGCTGCGGCAGTGGGAACAGACTGCACGCAGCCTATCGGTTGCCGAGTCTGAAGGGATGGGTGGCGGTGAGGAGAACAAGCTCGGACGCGTAGAACTAGCGATCGCCCTGGTTGAAAAGCAGCCCTGAGCAGGCGGAGATCGACGCGCTACAGACATCCGACCATCTCTTGAAAGGTCTTCTGTTCGACGATGCCGGTCATCGCATGATCGCAACACATGCCACGAAGGCCGGCGTGCGCCACCGCTATTACGTCTCAAAGCCTGCCCTGCATGGAGAGGCCCGGATAGCCAAGCTCGGATCCGTCTCGCGCGTCCCCCATCCGAGATCGAAGGGTCATCCAATCTGCCATCCGCGAACACGTCGAGCAGCAGCAACCGCAAGCCGATGCCATTCCGAAGACGATGCTCGATAACTCTACGCTTGCCGCTTTCCGAACCTGCCGCCGGGAACGGGATTTTTGGCGCCGGAGACAGACGGTTGAGAGCCACTCGGCGCGATTACGGGGCCGACGCCGCTGCATCGGATCAATTGAACCGGCAGTTCAATTCACCTTCCGGTCCCGTCCGTGCCAGTATTTCTCTCTCAGCTCGCGTCGTAGTATTTTCCCTGTAGCGGTGCGCGGAAAGGCATCGATGAACTCGACGCTTTTGGGCGCCTTGAAAGCGGCGACGCGCTCTCGCGCCCAGCGGATCACATCCTGGGGATCCGGCCTACTTCCCGGCTTCGGCTGAACGATCGCCTTGACTTCTTCGCCCCATTTCTCGGACGGCACGCCAATAACCGCCACGTCGAAAACGTCGGGGTGCCCATGGATCGCGTTCTCGACTTCGGCGGGATACACGTTCTCCCCGCCAGAAATGATCATGTCCTTCACGCGATCGTGGATGTAGAGGTACCCGTCCGCATCGAGGTACCCCGCGTCTCCCGTGCGCAGCCAGCCGTCCTTGTCGATCGCCTTCGCCGTGGCTTCCGGAAGGTTCCAGTACCCTCGCATGTTGGAAGGCGACCGGATGGCGATCTCACCGACTTCTTCTGGCGGCAGATGTCGGCCGGACGCATCGAGGATGGCGAGATCCACGCCGGGCAATGGCTTGCCCGCCGAACGCATGCGCTTGTTCCCTTCCAGAGAATGGTCTTCAGGCGGCAGTGCGACAACGGTGCCCGTCGTTTCCGTCATCCCGTACATCTGAACAAAACCGCAGCCGAACACTTCCACGCATTCCCGCAGGAGAGCCAGCGGGATCGGACTGGCGCCGTAGGAGATGTATTTGAGGTGGCTGTAATCGATGCGACGCGCCCGCGGCTGGCTGACCACGATCTGCAGCGCGGACGGGACGATGAAAAGCTTGTTGACCTTGTCATGCTCGATGAAATCGAGGACACGGTTGGGGTCGAAGTCGCGAACCACGATGCCCTTGGCGCCATGGAACAGTGTCCAGAAGGCCCACCCCGTGCCGCCGATGTGGCCGATCGGCATGGCGATTAAGCTGATGTCATCGGGCGACCATCGCGCCCATTCGCCGTCGATGCGGTGCATCATATCCTGGAGGTCGAGCAGATTGCGCGCCATCAGCATGGCGCCTTTCGGCCGCCCTGTCGTGCCGGACGTGTAGAGTTGGAGGACATCGTCGTCGCGCCCCACATCGCTCGCAGGTGCCGTTTCGGCCTGTGCATCCCTCCACTCCTGAACACGGGGCGGTTCCCGTGCGTGTCCATGTCTACGATCGTCTTAAGACAGGGGCAGTCGCCGGCGACCTGCTCGACAGTGTCGCCGAACTCCTCTCCGACGAAGAGGATGGGAGCACGCGAGTCCTGAAGGATGTAAGCGAGTTCGGGACCAGCAAGGCGCCAGTTAATCGGCGTGGTCACCGCGCCGACCTTGGCCGCGCCGAAGAATATTTCGAGATAGCGGTCGCTGTTCTTGCCGAAATAGGCGACCCGCTCACCCTTTTTCACCCCTGACGCGAGCAAGGCGGCTGCCACCCGGTTGGTGTAGCGCTCGAATTCACCGTACGTCGTGTCGCGTCCTTCAAACGTGAGCGCAACTCGGTCTGGTTGGGTAGCCGCAAGATGACGCGTGACATCCCCGAAGTTCCGAAATATCTGATTGTTGCTCATCGTTTCCGCCTCAGTCTGATGCGCTCTCGATCCGGCCTTCACTTCCTCCCCCGGGGCCAGCAATAATCCAGCCTATCAGCAAGGCCGATTTGGCGCACTCCCCTCGCGCGCCCATTAACGCGCTGCGACGTCGGTCAGGAGCCCTCGTATTTGAACGATAGTTTGACCTTCGAGCGATAGGCTTCGACCTTTCCATTCGCGTCCAGTTGCATATCGAGTTCCACGATTTCTGCGATGCGAAGATCGCCGAGAGATTTTGAGGCCTGTTCGACCGCGTTTTCATCTCCGGCGACCTCGGCTATATCGATGCGAAAGGCTACATCTACATTTCCGGACGCGCCAAGGACCTCGTCATTTCGGGTGGCTATAACATCTATCCCGCCATCAAAGCGGCCATTGAAGCCGTTCCGGGTGCCGACCGTCATCGGTGTCCCGCATGCAGACTTCGGCGAAGCCATCGTGGCCATCGTCGCTCCGAAGGCGGGGCCCAGATCGACGAGGAGAAAATTCAGGCCGCCATCGCCGGGCACCTTGCAAAATACAAGCAGCTCAAACGCGTCTTCGTGACCAGCGACGCAACACGATGGGCAAGAATCCAGAAGAAGGACCTCCGCGAGACCTACAAGGGGACCTTCGCAAGTCGGTAAGGTCGTGTTTATCCTCAGGCGTTCCTTGCCGCTCCTTCGGTGGCAACGTCTGCCATCCCCGGCACACGATGTCAGCCGCGGTTCCGGTTAGCGAAATGGGCATGGTGATCACAATGCAGGAAAGCTCCCCGCTCCGCGCGGCTCCCTTCCCGAACTCTGCACCTTCGGCGGCATCGCGCTGGCGGACATGATCCGTCGGCGCAAGGTCAGCGCCGAGGAGGTGATGGCGACCTATCTCGACCACATCGGGCGGACCAACCCCGCCGTCAACGCGATCATCTCGCTTCGGCCTCGGGACGAGCTTCTGGCGGAGGCGCGGGAGGCCGATGACGCCGTCGCGCGGGGTAAGGTCCTCGGCCCTCTGCACGGGGTTCCGCAGGCGATCAAGGATCTCGCCCTCACGCGGGGCCTTCTGACCACGTTCGGCTCGCATCTCTTCCGCCGATTTCGTGCCTGATGAGGACGCGATCATCGTCGAGCGCATGCGAGCCGCCGGCGCGCTGATCATCGGCAAAACCAACGTCCCGGAATATGGCTACGGCTCGAACTCGTACAACCCTCTCTTCGGCCTCACCCGGAATGCCTACGATCCCTCGAAGGTGGGCGGCGGGTCGAGCGGCGGCGCGGGCGTGGCGCTGGCCTTGCGGATGCTGCCAGTCGCCGATGGCGGCGACATGGGCGGTTCCCTCCGCAATCCGGCGGCGTTCAACAACGTGTTCGGCTTCCGCCCTCGCAGGGCCTGATCCCGGCCGAAACGCCCGATCCCTTCTACGCGCAGATGGTGGTCGAGGGCCCGATGGGCCGCTCGATCGACGACGTCGCCATGCTGCTGGCGGTGCAGGCGGGCTACGATCCGAGGGCTCCGCTCTCCTATGACGACCTGAGACTCGCGCAATGGCGCGGCCTTCATCAGACGCTCGCGGGCGTGCGGTTCGGCTGGCTTGGCGATCTCGGCGGCCATCTTCCGTTCGAGCCGGGCGTTCTAGCCCTATGCGAAGGGCGTGCCGCCTCCTCGAAGGAGCGGGCGCGCATGTCGAGCCTGCCGCGATCGATTTCGATCCGGGACGTCTCTGGCAAGCCTGGGTGCTGCTGCGCAGCCACAGCATCAGCGGCCGGCACGATAATGACTATCGCAATCCCGAGACACGCCGTCTCCTCAATGCTCAAACGATCTGGGAGACCGAGAACGGCCATCGCCAGAGCGGGCTCGACGTCTACAAGGCGGGGCTGGAGCGCGGCGCGTGGCACAGGCGCTTCTCAAGGTGTTCGATCGTTTCGACTTCCTACTGCTGCCCGCCGCGCAGGTATTTCCCTTCGCGGTAGAGACCTGTTGGCCGACCGAGATCGCTGGCCGCACGATGGACAGCTACCATCGCTGGATGGAGGTCGTTGTAGGGCCGACCCTTGCGGGCGCGCCCGCGGTCAGCGTTCCGGCGGGCTTCAATGAGGCCGGCTTGCCCATGGGCTTGCAGATCATCGCGGCGCCACGTCGGGATGCGGATCTGCTGGCCGTAGCGGCCCTCTACGAAAGCTCTGCCCCTGGCTCGACCGGCTGCCCGCTCTCATCGGCGGGCACGCAGAAAGCGCCGCTGTCGCCAAGAGGTTCGTCACGTGATGTGGAAGGTGCCGGGAGGATTCGCTTGAATGAGTTTTCCTTGGCGTATCGGTCCAGCACATTCAACGATTGGCTCTTGCGACCTGGCGAAACATATCGACAGCAACTCCAGACCCACCTGGCCCGTGACGCAGAGCACAGTCTCGGACCAGCCGGACCAATACGCTGGGCCATCTCAGCGGAGTGTGGATATCGCAATGAACTTCTCAGCTTCTTCGGTTTGTCCTCAGCCCAAAGAAGCGGGGACCATTCCATCGGGCGCCCGTGATCGCAAACGCGACCGTTGATCAGGCTGTCATAGGGTCTGGCCGTTCCAGGTAAAGCCATCGGCCAGCACCATTGCGCGATGAGATTTGTCGGTTCCATTCCCGAACCAGCGCCGTCCCTGGCGTCAGGTCCACTCGCTTCCGGTCCAGGCTCCTCAGTGCCAGGTCCGCCATAGCCAAGCCCGGCTCAGTTGGCAATGACGCGATCCAGAACTTTTCTTGTCTCCACAATCGAGGTCGCCAAAACGATCGGCTTGGATCCGGAAGGCTAGGACCGCGAACAGCAAATGTCGCGGCAAGTGAAGAGGCGGTGGTCACTGGAAAACGCTCTGCCACCGAGCCCAGAGATCGAGATCGCGCAAATGCGCGATCTCGATCTCAGTTGAAATCTCCCTAACGTGTTACAGAATGCTGCGGTAACCCATTTGGACAAAAAAGCCTCATCCGTTGACGACAATGACAGGTGCTTACAGGACCTCCGGTCAAACTCAGTAACCGTCTCGCTCGCACCAAGTCAAAGCCCGACCTCCGTGCCGACCGCGCCACAGCATACCCGTTTCGTCCTTCCGGGTGCGCGCTGCCGCGAATGGAAAGTCAGTAAGATTAGTTGAGCAAGGAGGGAGCTCGTAGGCGTCAAACGAACGTGCCGACGCGGGCGCCGATTGGTAGAGGTGATCCGTCACCAGACGCCTTTCCAGCAATCAATCCAGTCGGTACGGTACCTATGCTAGAGCGCTGTGGTCTGGCAGCGACTCGTGGGATCGAGTACAGTTCTTGGCTAAGCAGGGAAAATCTAGGGAGGAGAATATCATGCCGAGCACGGTCAAGGGACCCGCGATCTTTCTTGCGCAGTTTGCCGGCGATTCCGCACCGTTCAATTCCTGGAGGGCCATTTGCGAGTGGGCCGCGGGCCTCGGCTACAAGGGGGTGCAGATCCCGACTTGGGACGGCCGCCTGTTCGATCTGGCGAAAGCCGCGGCATCGAAGGGCTACTGCGATGAGGTCTCTGGCATCGCTCGCGAGCACGGCATTGCCGTCACCGAGTTATCGACCCACTTGCAAGGACAACTCGTCGCGGTCAATCCGGTGTTCGACGAAGCGTTCGACGCCTTTGCACCTGAATCAGTTCACGGCAAGCCGCAAGAGCGGCAGGCATGGGCCGTCGAGCAATTGCACATGGCCGCCAAGGCTTCGGAGCACCTCGGGCTCAAGACCACCGTCAGCTTCACGGGTGCGTTGGCCTGGCCGTTCGTTTATCCGTGGCCACCGCGCGCGCCCGGCCTCATCGAAGGCGCCTTTGCGGAGCTCGCGCGCGCGTTGGAAGCCGATCCTCGACGCCTATGAGGACGTCGGTTGCGATGTCTGCTACGAGATCCATCCCGGCGAAGACGTGTTCGACGGCGCCACTTTCGAGATGTTCCTCGCCGCCGTCGGGGGACCACAAGCGTGCTTGCATCAACTATGACCCGTCGCACTTCGTACTGCAGCACCTCGATTACCTGGCGTTCATTGACATCTATCACGAGCGGATCAAGGCCTTCCATGTGAAAGACGCCGAGCTCAATCCGACCGGTCGGCAAGGCGTCTATTCTGGTTTTCAGCCCTGGGTGACCCGCGCCGGCCGTTTCCGCTCGCTCGGTGACGGACAAGTGGACTTCGGCGCCATCTTCTCGAAGATGGCTCAATATGGTTACGACAGCTGGGCGGTGCTCGAATGGGAATGCTGCCTCAAGCATCCTGAGGACGGCGCGCGCGAGGGAGCCGAGTTCATCAAGAGCCACCTCATTCGCGTAACCGAGAAGTCGTTCGACGATTTCGTCACCGCCGGTGCCGACCAGAAGAAGATCAGGCGGATGCTGGGGTTGGGCGGGACTTCAACCGGTTCCGAGTCAGCGGTCTGCGCAGGGAGACGCCAGTGAGTGGCAGCTAAGCCGCTCACTACAGGTTGGGCCGGATAGGCAAACACGATTTCAAAGACGATGCGGCAGCCACCTGAAGGTTGGGCCGAGGAGGGCACTATCGTGGACGGACGAAACAACTTTCCAAAGCTGCACAATGCGATGTGGCCGGGACTCGTCGGCAAGGGACCGGACTCGGAACCGCCGATCGGCCTCGATGAAATGCTGGATTTGACCGCAGCCGCTGGAATCGAGCAGTATGAGGTTTGATGGGGTCGACCTCTTCCTCGCCGATCCGCACACCAGCATCGACGCTTCGAGCGACGATATCAAAGGCTCGCCGACAAAATTGCGGCGAAGAATCTCGAGGTCGGCTCGGTGGTTGCGCCAGTATGGCCACCGCTGGGCGGCGGCTCCGCCATGGGCAGCGAGGGCGATCGGCGGCGCTTCGTCGAGATGGTGCGCAAGGCCTGCCGGCATCGGCAAGCAAATGCGCGAGCTCGGCGTCCGCCAAGGCGGCGTGGTCCGCATCGACTCCGCTGCAAGCGTCGATGATTGGGCCAAGGATCCGGTCGGCAATACCCGCAACGATTGCCAATACTTTCCGGCAAGCCAGCGATGTCGCCGAAGATCACGGCGAACGACTCGCGGCCGAGGGCGAAATCTGCTGGGGCGGCATGCACAGCTGGCGGGCGATGGTCGATCTCTTGCAGCAGGTCGACCGGCCGAAGACGTTGGGATTCCAGGCCGACATGGCGCACACCCTGCTCTACACGCTCGGCTACAATGCTCCTGAAGACGCGCATCCTGCCGGCCGAATTCGACTGGGACCAGAAAGAGGTCCTCGACGTGGCGTTGAAGACGCTCACCGACGCGCTGCGGCCCTGGACCGATCGATTTCCACGTCGCTCAAAATGATGCGACGGTGAAGGGCATGGGCTCGCATGACAAGACCGGGCGGCACTGTCTGGTTAATGATCCCAATGGCAAACTCGATGTTGTGCATGCCGCCGGCTATTGGCTGCGCGACGCTACCGGTGAGCCCACGCACGCCGTCCGCCACATCTGCTGGGACGGTTGCATGTTCCCGAACAGCGTGATGAGGCGGCAACAGACCTGGAATGATGTGCTCAAGGCCATGATCGGCGTTCGCGACGCCCACGGATGGCGGCAGTAATCAGGGACGTAGTTCATCGATGAGCAACCAGAAACCGCTCAATGTGGGCTTGGTCGGGTACGGCTTCATGGGGCGCACCCACTCCAATGCCTTCGGCAAGGTCAACCAGTTCTTCGATCTCGATCGCCGGCCGGTCCTCAAGGCCGTCTGCGGGCGCAACGAGATCGAACGTCAAAGCCTTTGCCGAGCGGTGGGGCTATCAATCCACTGAGACTGATTGGCGCAAGCTGTTGTCACGCTCCGACATAGATCTTGTCGACATCGCGACGCCGAACGACAGCCACGCCGAGATCGCGATTGCGGCGGCGAAGGCGGGCAAAATGGTCATGTGCGAAAAGCCGCTCGGCCGCAATCCGGCCGAAGCCACCAGCATGGTGGCGGCCGTCGAAAGCGCCCGAACGCCCAATATGGTCTGGTACAACTACCGCCGCGTGCCGGCGGTCACGCTCGCAAAACAGATCATCGATGACGGGCCGCCTCGGCAAGATCTTTCACTACCGAGCCAAGTTTCTGCAGGACTGGACCATCTCGAAAGATCTGCCGCAGGGCGGCGCCGGACTGTGGCGGCTCGATGCAAGCGTATGCCGGTAGCGGCGTGACCGGCGACCTGCTCGCGCATTGCATCGACACCGCGATATGGCTCAACGGCCCGATTCAATCGGTGACCGGCGTGACCGAGACCTTCATCAAGAGCGCCACCACAACCTCACCGGAAAGATTGAAAGGGTGACGATCGACGATGCCAGCGCATTCCTCGCACGCTTCGATAACGGCGTCACTCGCGACGTTCGAAGCAACGCGCTACGCCCGCGGCCACAAGGCGCTCTATACGCTCGAAATCAACGGCGAAAATGCATCAATCTTCTGGGACCTCCATGATCTTCACCGACTGCAGTATTTCGATCATCGGGACGAAGGCATGGCTACGTGGATGGCGCTCGCTGCACATCACCGATGGCGATCATCCCTACATGAAACATTGGTGGGTGCCGGGGTTGCAGATCGGCTACGAGCACACGTTCATCCATCAGGTCGCCGATTTTATTGAGGGGTTGCGCACCGGCCAAGCGGCCGCGCCAACCTTCCGCGACGCACTAGCCACGGATCTCGTCACCGACGCTGTCCTCAGGTCCGCGAAATCAGGCCGTTGGGAAACGGTAGGGCGGGCCTAACGTGTATCCCGGATTGAGCCACGCCATGCCTCCTCGGCGCCGTAGGTCTAATGAACATGGAGCTAATCTAGTCTTTTAACGTTTATCCCAGCTCTCTCGCATCAGCCGAAAAGCGCCTTGATACACGTCTTCAGGGCTGACGAATAACGGCCGCCAGACTTTGGTTGCCGCCGCCAGGTCGGGCAGCGCCTGGCCGAATGCTTCAACGGTAAGCCAGCCATCATATTTCGATTGTTTGAGAGCATCGAACACGGCCGCGAAATCTACGTGGCCGGTGCCCGGTATTCCGCGGTCATTTTCGGAGATATGGACGTGGTTGATCGCTGACGCGGTTGCCCGAATTGCTTCCGGCAGACTCTTCTCCTCGATGTTGAAGTGGAACGTATCATATAAATAGCCGTAGTTTGGCTCGTCGACGCGGTTGACGAGTGCCTGGGCATCTCTAGCGGTGTTTAGAAAATAGCATTCGAAGCGATTGAGCGGTTCGACAGACAACTCGATGCCACTCGTTGCCGCGTATCGCGCGGCCCGTTTGTGCACTTCGACGCAATGGGATTTTTCGTCCTCCGTCGCCCCTATCCCGGAAAACTGGCCAAGCGGCTGGTGGAATGGGCCGCAAAGCGACGTTGGCGCCGAGCGCTGCGGCACAGTCGATCGCCCATTTCAGATGATCGAGCGCCAGGGCGCGCTCCGCAGCCTCTGTGGCGATGGCGCTCTTGCCCGTCGGCAAAACCGTGACCGCGCTCGCAGCGAGCCCGGCGTCCTTCACGATTCGGCCGAGACGCTTGTAATGGCCGACTTCGCCCTCGAACAATGGAATTTCGACTCCATCATACCCGGTCGCCTTCAGACAGATCGAAAAGTGGCACATGCTCATCGACGACATGGGTGGTCCAGAGCAGGAGATTGAAACCGAGCTTCATTGCAATGCACTCCGTTAGGTTGAGGTGCCCGAACCACGCGAAGCGCGTGAACGTTTTGCGTTAGATAGATGAGAAGCCACACTATTGATTGTCGCGAAGCGTTTCTGGGTCTCGATGTTGTCCATGTTTTCGGAGAATGGGTGTTCACCCTTTTCGGAGCCGGCACTAGGAGGCGAGCTTCTTTCGAGCGCTTCGAACCCACGGACGAACACGTCATCGCCGATCTGAGCGACCATCGCCTGTTCAGTGCCCGAAGTTACGTTGAAGTCGGCCCACCATTCCGCGAAGGTGCGGTTGCCGACAGTAATCGGCGTCAGACGAAAGGTTGCGACATAGTCGTTCACCGGCATTGGCGAGATAAGAATGTTGTACGTGAAGTAGTGATCGACATCGGAGAGCGCCAACAGTTGTTCGCGCAAATGCCCGCCGTCTTTCATCAAGAAGCTGCGCACGCAGCCAATGGCGTCGCTTGCTCGTCCGCCGCTCGATTTCACTCTTGGCAATCGCTGGATGCCAGGAAGGCAGTGCATTGAAATCCCGAATCGCCGCCCAGACCCTTTGGACCGGTGCGTTGATAACGGTGCTGCGATAGGCTTTGACCATGGTTTCCTCGATCTCGCGGGATGGAAATGTTGATCTCGGCGTTTCAACCAGCGATCTCCAGAAAATTTTGAACGAGCGCAATCCGAAAATTCGGGGTCGTTGATATGGCACGCAATCCTCTCGACCCGCCGCTCGCGGGTCCGACGAAGCGTGTGCTCGATCGCGTTGAACAGCGCAGCGTCTGCGATTGGATCATGAAACGGCTGACCCGGCGCGTCCAGCATCGACACCCCTTTTTCGGGAATCAGGAAGCGGACAGGGCCGGTCGCAGCGATTGAGCTTCTCAGCGATCCAGCCCCGATCTGGCGGCTCTCCTCAGCCGTTGTGCGCATCAGCGTCACCTGAGGGTTGTGACAATGGAGATTGCGTCGCGAATAGTGCGCCGGCACCGTATCGATCGCCCGAAAATTGACCATGTCGAGGGCGCCGACCGAGCCAACATAAGGCACGCGCGTGCGCGCGATCGCGCCGAGCCGGTCAGCACCGGCGCTGAGCACGCCGCCGAATAGGTGATCGCAGACCTCAGTCGTCGTTACATCGATGACCCCGCTTACGAGGCCGCTATCAACGAGCTTCTCCATTGCGCGTCCCCGGTTCCGGTCGCGTGAAATACAACGCAATCGAAGCGGTCCCGAAGCTGCTCGGATACAGCGGTGACGCAGGGCGTCGTGACGCCGAACATGGTCAGCGCGATCGCAGGCTTGCCGGTGCCCGCGGGTGGGCCAGCGCCGGCCATGCCCACGACACCGAATGCCGCGTTGCGAAGCACAGCACTGCTGATGTTATTCAGGCCGGCGAGATCGGTCACCGACGGCATCATGGAAATGTCTGCTACATCGACGTAGACTCCGACATCGCCGGAGGCGAGGGTCGAAACCATCAATTTGGGCAGGCCGACCTTAAGTGACTGCATGCCCTTGGTCACAATGAAGGTTCCGCCTCCACCGCCGATGCCCAGCATGGCGTCGATGTCGCCGCGGGTCGATACAAATCGGGCAAACGCCTCCCCCATTGCGGTGACGGCCTCACCTCGATCAGTGCCGCACAGAAAATGACACACCCTCGGATGGTGGGCAGCGATCTCGGTCCGCGGAATATCGACGTCGCAGCGTGCTGGGCCGATGCCAACGTCGACGACAACCGGCACGCCTCCTGCTTCCGCGATCACGCTCCGCAGATAAGCCAAGCTCCTCGCCTTTTGTGTCAGCCGTGCCGACGACGAAGATGCGCCTCATCGTAGGATCAGCGGGCCGGCCGCCGCATCGATTATCGAGGCCCCAAGTATTTCGGAGGCACATGGGCGCGCGCTCATTTTCCACCCTCCAGGGCAAGCGCCATTTCTACGCGGCCGCAATGGCAGCCATCCTCGCATCACCTGCTTGCCTTTCTGATGAGAGAACTATAGCGTATTTTCAGACTGGGTCGAGTTCATAGCGGGTCGCGCGACGCCGCGCGTCTTGAACTCATGATAGGATCCGTCAGGAAAGCCGCGAATGAACAGCCGGCGAAATAGCCTGTTACGGAGGTGCTACGTGCAGTAGGTGCGGAGCCCGGGAATAGCCGCGCATTCGATGTGGCGCCTGAGCTGAACTAAACCCATAGGGAGGGAAGCCATGAGGAGAGGCATTGCCACGCTGCTGGCAGCAGGCGGCTTGGCGTTTGTGCTGGCAAACACAGCGCGCGCCGAGGAATTGACCATCTTCTGGGCGGAATGGGATCCGGCCAACTATCTTCAGGAACTGGTCAACGACTACACCAAGGAAACCGGGGTCAAGGTCACGGTCGAGACCACGCCATGGACTGACTTCCAGACCAAAACGTTTCGCGAATTTGCGGCCAAGGGAGACGCCTACGACTTGGTCGTCGGCGACTCGCAATGGCTGGGCGCAGGCTCGACCCAAGGTCACTACGTGGACCTGACCGACTTCTTTAAGAAGCACAATCTCGAGAAAGTGTTCCTGCCCGCGACGGTCGCCGGCTATGCCGAGTACCCGATCGGCAGCCACAAATACTGGGCAATTCCGCTGGAGGGCGACGCCAACGGCTGGGCCTATCGCAAGGACTGGTTCGAGGACCCCAAGGAAAAGGCGGCGTTCAAGGCCAAGTACGGCTACGAACTCGGCGTGCCCAAGGACTACAAGCAGCTGCGCGACATCGCCGAGTTCTTCTATCGGCCCGATCAGAAGCGCTACGGCATCGCGATCTACACCGACAACTCCTACGACGCGATCGCGATGGGCGTCGAGCAGACCATCTTCAGTTACGGCGGCGACCTGGGTAACTATGCCACGTACAAAGTGAACGGCATCGTCAATTCCAAGCAAGCCATCGAAGGGCCTCGAGGCCTACCACGAGCTCTACAAGTTCACGCCTCCCGGCTGGGGCAAAGCGTTCTTCCTCGAGGACAACCAGGCCATCACTGAGGGCTTGGCGGCGATGAGCATGAACTTCTTCGCGTTCTTCCCTGCCCTCGCCAATCCGACGACAAACCCACACGCCAGCGGCACTGGATTCTTTGCCAATCCGGCCGGACCGACAGGCGGCGCATTTCGCCGCGCTAGGCGGCCAGGGCATCTCGATCGTGTCCTACTCGAAGAAACGCGATGCCGCGATGAAGTTCCTAGAGTGGTTCGTCAAGGACTCGACCCAGAAGAAGTGGGGAGAGCTTGGCGGCTACACCTGCAGCAAGGCTATCCTTGAGATCGCCGGAGTTCCGCAAGGCAACGCCCTACAACGAGGCCTTCTACCAGTCGATGCTGATGGTCAAGGATTTCTGGGCATACACCGGAATACGCCGAACTCCTCGACCAGCTCAATCAGCGGCTCTATCCCTACATCGTCGGCGGCAAGGGAACGGCCAAGGAGACGCTCGACGGCGTCGACGCCGATTGGACCAGCAACGTTCAACAAGTACAAGCGATACAGTCAACAGTAAACGCGCACCAGCGCCCGGAGGCAACCGAAGCTACCTCCGGGCGCTTCCGAAATCGGCAAGCGAGCTCCAAAGTGTTCAGCAAGCTTGACGCGAAGTCCGACGGCCAGCGCCCGCGGTCTTACCGATCTTGCCATTCGCAACCTCTTTATCCTGCCGACGATCGCTTTCCTAATCATCTTCAATATCTTTCCGCTGATCTATTCACTCCGGCTTTTCGTTCTACGATTACAGCGCGGCCGGGAAACGCACCGCCCGTTTTCGTCGGTCTGCGGAACTATAAGGATCTGCTGGACGAGCCCCTACATTTGGAGCAATTTTTCGATCACGGCCAAATATGTGCTCGTCTCGGTCGGCGGTCAGGTGATCGTCGGATTCGGCATTGCGCTTCTGCTCAACCGCGCGATCCCATTCAAAGGGCCTGATCACCACGCTGCTGCTGTTGCCGATGATGATGTCGGCGGCGGTCGTCGGTCTGTTCTGGCAGCTGCTGTACAGTCCGTCATGGGGACCCATCAACTACATCTTCGGCCTCGGCGATTTTCCTGGCTGTCCGATCCCACTCGTAGCGCTCTACGCTGTGGCGATCACCGACATTTGGATGTGGTCGCCGTTCGTCATGCTGCTTTCGCTCGCCGGCCTGTCGGCGGTGCCGAAACATCTGTACGAGGCGGCGGCGATCGATCGCGCCAGCGGCTGGTACACGTTCACGCGCATCACGCTTCCGCTGGTTGCGCCGTTGTTGCTGATCGCGATCATCTTCCGAACCATGGAAGCCTTCAAGACATTCTGACATCGCCGTACGTCATGAGCGTCCAACCGACGACGGAGCTGATCGCGATCAGGCTATACAAGCTGGCGTTCCAGGAATGGCAGACCGGCCGCTCGTGCGCCTCGCCTATATCGTGCTCATCATGGTGCTGGCAATCACCAACATCTACGTAAAATACCTCAACCAAGTGAGGGCGCGCTGACATGGCTGGCCGTCCGCACGTCTGCGCAGAGCGATACGGGACCGGCTGGCCATCGCCGCCGTCATCGCTGATCACCATCATCATGCTGGCGCCGATCTACTGGATTGCATCGACCGCTTTCAAGCCGCGCAGCTTGGCAACGACCGTTCCACCCACCGTGTTCTTCACGCCGGAGATCACGCCGTTCATCAAGCTCTTCACCAAGCGTGTGCAGCTTTTACGGCCGGTTGACAAGCAAGACGTACGATGCGGCGCCGTGGTGGGAGAGGCTAGTTTACGACGGCGGCGGAGCGCGTGCTGAAGGTGGGTGGCCAGCCGCAGCTGTCGGCTTACCCAAATCGATTTCTCAACAGTCTGATCATCGCGGCGTCAGCACCTTCCTCGCCGTGGTCATGGGAACCATCACGGCCTATGGTTTCTCGCGGTTCCGCATAGCAGGCGAGCCGGATTTGCTGTTCTTCATTCTGTCAACACGCATGCTGCCGCCGGTCGTCGTCGCGATTCCGATGTTCCTGATGTACCGTCAGGTTGGCTTGGTCGACACCCATCTCGGTCTGATCATCTCTGTACACAGCCTTCAACCTGTCGTTTTCGGTTTGGCTGATGAAGGGCTTTATCGATGAGATCCCCAAAGAATACGAGGAGGCGGCACTGGTCGACGGCTATACGCGCCTGCAAGCTTTCGTGAAAATCGTGATCCCCGAGTCGGCGACAGGAGTCGCGGCAACCGCCGTATTCTGCTTTATTACCGCTTGGAACGAGTACGCCGTTCGCGTTGATGATGACCAACCGCAACGCGCAGACTGCGCCTCCTTTCATCCCGGCGCAGCTAGGTTCTGGCTTGACGGACTGGACGACGATCGCAGCCGGAAGCGTGCTCTTTCTGCTCCCAGTCGCGCTGTTCACCTTCGTTTCTGCGCAACAATCTGCTGCGCGGCGTGACCTTCGGCGCGATCCGCAAGTGACGGATGAGGATCGAAGCCGATGCGCGAGGAATATAGGCAGCTTATCGGCAAATACGTCGTGCCGCTGGCCATGCTGCTGATGATCCTCGGATTTCATCTTCCTGTGTCAGCCGTGGAGCGAGTTGCTGCACGCCTACAGCGTGGCTGTCACACTCGTCGGGTTGATCCTGTTCACGATTTTCGCCCGCTTCGCGCCGCAGCCCGGAAGGAAATGACGAACCGGCCATGGCGAATATCGATCTACGCGATATCGAGAAATACTTCGGCGAAAACTACGTCGTTCGTAAGCTTAATCTGCAGATTCACGACAGCGAATTCGTGGTTCTGCTCGGTCCTTCAGGCTGCGGCAAAACGACGACCTTGCGCGCCATAGCCGGACTCGAGGAGATCGACGGCGGCGATATCCTTATCGACGGCAAGGCGGTACAGACTCTGCGCGCGGCTGACAGGGACATCGCCTTTGTATTCCAGTTCTTTGCACTGTACCCGCATCTTTCAGCCTACGATAACATTGCGTTCCCGCTGCGTGCGAGCGGCCAGGATCGCGCCGTGATCGATGCGCGAGGTACGCGAGGTGGCCAGGGCAATCGGCATCGAGCAGCTTCTCAATCGGAAACCGTCGGCATTGTCCGGCGGCGACATGCAGCGGGTCGCGATCGGCCGCGCGCTGGTTCGGCGCCCGAAGGCCATGCTGATGGACGAGCCGATCGGCGCCCTCGACGCCAAGCTGCGCGAGAGCATGCGTATCGAACTGAAACGTCTCCACATCGAGAACGCGATCAACGACCATTTACGTCACGCCACGATCAGGTCGAGGCGATGTCGCTCGCTGATCGCATCGCGGTAATGAATGAAGGGGTGCTCCAGCAGGTGGGCACGCCGACGGAGGTGTATGGACACCCGAAGAATCTGTTCGTGGCCCAGTTCATCGGCAGTCCAGTCGATGAATGTACTACCTGGCAGGCTGCTACGCCGAAGGCGGACGGATAAAGCTGTTCTGGCGGATGCCGCCGAGGGTTTCGGTTTCGCGGGCCCGCTACCGCCACCATCCGCCGGCGCCGATGACGGACTCATTATCGGCGTTCGTCCCGAGGCTGTGCAGGTCGCTCGGGATAAGCGTGCCGGCTATATTCCGATTGAGGCGCACCTCATCGAACCGCTGGGCGCCTACGACATCGTCGATCTGAAACTCGGCAGCCAGTTTCTCCGCGCGCGAACGGCGAGCGGCTTCGTGGCGGGTCCGGGAGAGACCGGTTTGGGCGCATGTTGAGGAATCGCAGACCCATTTCTTCAGCTCACGGTCTGGCAGCGCGTTAGACGTCGCTCGGTAACTAAGATGGCTCACGTCAAGCTTGAGGGAATCAGCAAGGCGTTCGGCGGCGAGGCCGCAGTGTCCGACCTCGACCTCGATATCGAGGACGGGCAGTTCTTCGTGCTGCTCGGCCCCACCGGAGCTGGCAAGACCACGACGCTCCGTCTGATTGCGGGGCTTGAACGGCCGGATTCCGGTGCCGTCTACATCGATCGAGCAGAATGTAAACCGTTGGAGTCCCGCCCAGCGGGACGTCGCCCTCGTGCTGCAGCAGTTTTCGCTTTATCCGCGCTATACGGTACGGGAAAATCTGGAATTCTCCACTCAAATCGCCGGCGCGCCGCTTGGCTCGAGTCGGCAGATCGCCGACCGGGTCGCGCGCGCGGCGGCGATCGTGCGGGTGGAACATCTCATGGACCGGAAGACCGACCGCTTGTCCGGCGGCGAGATGCAGCGCGTGTCGATCGGCCGGGCGATCGTGCGCCAGCCGCGCATCTTTCTGATGGACGAACCACTCTCCAACCTTGACGCAAAGCTGCGGGAGGCGCTTCGCGCCGAACTCAAAGACCTCAAGATCAAGCTCGGGGCTACCTTCCTGTTCGTCACCCACGATCAGATCGAAGCGATGTCGATGGCAGATCGTATCGCGGTTCTCCACGGCTGGGCGAATTGCTCAGGTCGGCACACCCTACGAGATGTATAATGAGCCGAGCGACGTATTCGTTGCGCGGGTTCGTCGGCACGCCAACGATGAATCTGTTGAAGGCGGAAATCAGGGACGGCACCGCGCTCGCGACCGACGGCCGCTTCGAGTTCAACCTCGACGGTGCGGCGAGGGAACGCTTCGGCGGCGCCAGCGGGCCTCTGACTGATCGGCGATCCGCGCCGAAGACATCCGCATCGGTCCGCACGAAGCGATCGAGGCCATCGCGCATGGCGTGGAGAACCACGGCGTCGAGAAGATAGTCACGCTGCGGATCAACGACTGTCTACTTGCGCGCAACCGTTCCAGCAGCCTATCCGATTGCGATCGAGGACCGCATCCGATTCTCATTTGTTCAGGAACGGTTGCACGGATTCTGATCCTAAAACCGGCCTGAATCGTCAGGCGCAAACAGCGATAGATCCACGCGGAGGAGCATTCGCCATGGCCGGGATCAAGGGCCGGCTGTATTTTGGCCCAGTTCCTACGCGACACGCCGCCGTTCAATACGCTCGAGAACATCTGCAAGTGGTTCGCCGAGCTCGGCTATACTGGCGTGCAGATTCCCGGCTGGGATCAGGCGCGTCATCGATATCGATCTGGCCGCGACCTCGGTCAGCCTATTGCGACGAGCTGCAGGGAAAGCTCGCCGCGTCTCGGACTCTCGGTCACCGAAATCCCAGCGTATCTGGCGGGCCAGGTGCTGGCGATCCATCCCGCCTACGACGCGTGCTTTGCGAGCTTTCATCCGCCCGGGCTTCGCGGCGCCGCGCGTACGGAGTGGGCGGCGGCGAAGTGCGGAAGTGCATCGATGCATCCGCCAAGCTCGGCTTGCGCAACGATGCCCGCGCTGTCGGGCGGATTTGCCTGGCACATGATCTATCCTTGGCCGCAGCGGTCCGCCGGGTCTCATCGACGAAGCCTTCAAGGAACTCGCTCGCCGCTGGCGGCCGCTTCTCGACTACGCGCGATGACCATGGCTGCGTCATCGGCTTACGAACTCCATCCCGGCTCGGACATCTACGACGGCGCCACCTTCGAGATGTTCCTCGACCACACGCGACCAGCATCCGCCGCGTGCATCAATTACGATCCGAGCCATTTCCTCTTGCAGCAGCTCGACTACTGCGCATTCATCGAACTGTACGGCAAACGGATCAGCGGCTTTCACGTCAAGGACGCCGAGTTCCGGCCGAGCGGCCGCGTCGGCGTCTATGGCGGCTACCAGCCATGGGACAAGCGCGCCGGACGCTTCCGCTCGCTGCGGCGACGGCCAGGTCGACTTCAACGCGTGTCTTCTCGCTCATGACCGAGTATCGGCTTCGATGGCTGGGCAGTACTCGAATGGGAGTGCTGCGTGAAGAGCCCCGAGCAGGGCGCGCGCGAGGCGCGCCCTTCATCCGCCAGCACCTCATCGAGCCGACCACCGTCGCGTTCGACGATTTCGCCGGAAGGGGCAGCGAGTGCCGAAGCAAACCGCGCAATCTTGGGACCTGGCCTGAGGAGAGGACAGTCATGGAGAGCTGGAAGCGGAAGCTCAGGATGGGAATGGTCGGCGGCGGGCAGGGCGCCTTCATTGGCGGCGTTCACCGCATCGCCGCCACGCTGGATCAGCAGGTCGAAGTCGTCGCCGGTTGTTTCTCGCAGTCATACGAGCAACACGCAAGCTGACCGGCGCGCAGCTCTATCTCGATCCGGCGCGCTGCTATCGCGACCTACGAGGCGATGGCGGCGGCGGAAGCGAAGCTTCCTGCCGACAAGCGGATCGATTTCGTCAGCATCGTCACGCCCGAACGTCTCGCATTTCCCGATCGCCAAGACGTTTCTCAATGCCGGCTTTCACGTCGTCTGCGACAAGCCGATGACCTACAGCCTGGCTGAGGCCGAGGAGCTGGCGAAGCTGGTCGAGAAGACCGGGCCTCGTCTTCGCCGTCACCCACAACTACACCGGCCACCGCTCGTCCGCCACGCGCGCGAGCTGTTTCGCTCGGGCGCAGATGGGGACAGTGCGCAAGGTCATCGTCGAGTACCTGCAGGATTTCCTCATGGTGCCGCACGAGAAGCTCGGCCAGAAGCAGGCCGAGTGGCGGCTCGATCCGGCGCGGTCGGGCCTCGGCGCCACCATCGGCGACGTCGGCACCCATTGCGTCAATCTGCTGGAATATGTGACCGGCGACCCGATCGCTTCGGTGTGCGCCGACAAGAGCACCTTTCTTCCCGACCGCAAGCTCGACGAGGACGTGAACGCGCTGCTCCGCCTCGAAGGGCGGCGGCAAGGGCGTGCTCACGATCAGCCAGGTCGCCACCGGCGAGGAGAATGGGCTGACGCTGCGCGTCTACGCGTCCGAGGGCGCGATCAAGTGGAACCAGGAGAACCCGAACTACCTCGAGCTTTATCGCTACGGCGAGCCGCGCCAGACGCTGACGCGCGGGCAGGGCTACCTCTCTGACGCCGCCAAGAACGCGACACGCATCCCGACCGGCCACCCCGAGGGCTACCTCGAGGCGTTCGCCACCATCTATGTCGGCGTCGTGCGGGCGATCCGCGCGCACATCGACGGCAAGCCGTCTGAAGCCGGCAGAATACGAATTTCCCACCGTCCATGACGGCCTTCGCGGCATGCAGTTCATCACCCGCGCGATCAGAATCTTGCAACGCCGGCTCGCGCTGGGTGGAACGCTGAGCGCTGAACGCAGGGACTCATCAGCCGGCGTGCCGTCGGCTCGACAGACCAGGCTCTCAATTGACGAGATGCTGCGACCAGTAGCGCCTCGCTCGTAGTCGGCGCGCGCGCGTTGACCTCGTCGCGCGGGCTCACCTGCGGCACGGGCACGTCCCACCAATGGCCGCCCAACCTTGGTCGCGATCTGCGGATCGGTTTCGATGACCAGAACGGTAGTGCGGCCGTTCGCCTTGGCGGCGGAAACCGCGCGCTCAAGCTCGGCGATCGAGGCGACCTTCGTGTGCGATCGCCCTGAGGCTCGCGGCGTGGGCCGCGAAGTCGATTACCGGCAGCGTCTCGTGGCGGGCGTCTTTCAGCAGGTTGTTGAAGCTAGCGCCGCCGGTCGCGGTCTGCAGGCGATCGATGCAGCCGAAGCCGGAATTGTCGAATATGACGATCGTCAGCTTGAGCTCGAGCATGACTGACGTTGCGATCTCCGAGTTCATCATCAGATAGGAGCCGTCGCCGACCATCACGACGACTTCGTGGTCCGGCTTCGCCATCTTGACGCCGAGACCACCGGCCATCTTCGTAGCCCATACATGAATAGCCGTATTCGAAGTGGTAGGATCCCAGGCGCCCGGCGCTGCCAGAGCTTGAGCAGTTCGCCCGGCAATCCGCCCGCGGCACAGACCACCGTGGCAGCGGGACCGCGACGATGCGATGCACTGCGCCGATCACCTGAGCCTCGGACGGACGTTCGGCGTTGCTCGGCAGCCGTCACGCGCTCGGCATCGGCGAACCATTTTGCCACGGCTGCCGGTAGGCGTGCTCTCACCCAATCGTCCGGCGCCCGATAGGTGCCAACGCCGGCGGCGATCATCTTCAGCCGGCATCGGCGTCGCCAACGAGGCGAAGCGGCACAGTGCTTGGTCGCGTCGAAGAGCTGCGTGTTGAGTGCCGATTATGGCCTTGCGGTCATTCTGGAACAGAGCCCAGGAGCCGGTCGTGAAATCCTGCAGGCGCGTCCCCACCGCGAGGACTGACGTCCGCCTGTTCCGCCAGAGTGTTCGCGGCCGAGCTGCCGTTAACGCCGATCGCGCCCATGTTGAGCGGGTGGTCCGCAGGCAAGCGAGGACTTGCCCGCCTGCGTCTCGGCGAGCGGGAATGCGATGGGCCTCGGCGAATGTGCTTCAGCGTCGCGCTGGCGCCGGAATAGAGCACGCCGCCGCCGGCGATGATCAGCGGCTTGCTGGCCTGGCGAAGCGTCGCGATCGCTGCAGCTCAAGTTCGTCCTCCGACGGACGGACGCGGCGCGGCGTCCAGATGCGCTCGCGCGAAGAAGACCTCGGGATAATCGAACGCCTCTGCCTGAACGTCCTGGCACAGCGCAAGCGTCACTGGCCCGCACTCGGCCGGGTCGGTCAGCACCGCCATGGCGCGTTGCAGCGCGGTTGATGATCTGCTCGGGCCGCGTGATGCGGTCGAAATAGCGCGATACCGGGCGGAAGCAGTCGTTTGCTGAAACCGTGCCGTCGGCGAAATTCTCGATCTGCTGCAGGACCGGGTCGGGCCGGCGACTGGCGAAGACGTCGCCGGGCAGCAGAAGGAGCGGCAGACGGTTAACATGCGCAACCGCTGCAGCTGTCACCATGTTGGTGGCGCCAGGCCCGATCGAACTGGTCACCGCCATCATCCGGCGGCGGAAGCTCGCCTTGGCAAAGGCGATCGCGGCATGCGCCATCGCCTGCTCGTTATGGGCGCGATAGGTCGGCAGCTCGTCTCGCACCTGATAGAGCGCCTCGCCGATGGCCGCGACGTTGCCGTGGCCGAAGATCGCCCAAACGCCGGCGATAAGCGGCACCTTCTTCCCGTCGATCTCGGTCATCTGCCGCGCGAGATAACGGGTCAGTGCTTGCGCCATGGTCAGTCGGATCGTGCTCATAATGGCCTTTCCTTAAAAGTGTTTTGCGACAGCGCCGGGTTCGGCAGGCTTTCTCCGCCGCGCGAATCCGGTGGCCGCGATTGTGGATCAAGCGTGCCAGAGTTTGCCGAGAATGTCACAGGGCCCAAGTTCGGGCCCGTCAGCGATCTAGACGTTGTGGTCGGTGGTCGCGACCGAGGCGAGGCGGCCCGCCCCGACGATGCCATAAAAGAGCCAGGCATGAATGCGTGGTGATCCGCTGCTTTGATCAGATAGGCGAAGTGCGGCCACGTCCTCGAGGGCGCGGCGACGTCTATTCTTGCTCAGTTGAGTGCCTTCAGGCGACGCTGGTTGCGGTTTGATCCTTCAGGCTTCCAGGAACAGCCACCTTGTAACTACCGAGGATAAGGCCCAAGCCTTCGCACGCCTCGCTGCGGGAATGTTGATGCACACTTCGTATCCGTCACCCGCTGCCAATATTAAGAGCAGATTAGTGCCGTCATTGGACCGCTCGACGGTCCAGCGGTCGAGCGTTAAAACGAAACGTGAGCTCGCATTGCCGGTCACAGTCTGCAACGCCCGCGTCAGCAAAGAAGGCAGTGTCTTTGCGATCGTCTGAGCCTGTTCGAATGAAAGCTCAAGCAACACCTCCGTTCCTTTGTCGTCGACAAGATCCAGCCTCACGGCGTGACCGTCTTGAACGACCCCGCAATTGGTCAACGCGGCGTTGTGAATCTTCATAAAATGGTCTCCGCCAAGCTAAATGATTCCCGAGTGACTCCTTTGCTCGCTATTGAATACCCTGCATTGCATATTGTCGATGCGGTTCAGCTTTCCTTAGACAAGCCATCGTTCGATGGGTCAATCAAGTTGACCCTAATCCGCGAATCTCGATGACCGCTAAACGTATGTCCCTTCCCTGTCGTGGGTCTACCGCGCCTATGCGGCGCGTTTATGAGTACACGCCTAGTTGGGCCTTCGGGGCTCCAGGTGGTGACTTCCCGCTTATGACCCACGCCAGTTAGACTTCGCAAGGCGTGACTGACTTGTCATGCAGGAGCTGGTGTCGACGCCCCGAATACCAAGGCCGGGGTCTGATATTCGGCGGCCTATTTAAGGTAAAACCGATGGCGTTCCTCTGCTTTCTCGCGGCTCCTGTGGCCCTGTAAATGCTGGCCGAACGCGCGCCAGGCTACGATGTCCTGGGGGCCGACTCGGCGTACCCTCCTGGGTCACCCCCGCATGAAGCCTTCGCACTGTGCCTGCCCACGCGAGCGTCTTCTCCAGCATCGTTTCGCCCCGCGAGTAGCGGAGACACATCTTGGGCATCGTCGCCTGCGTGTAGATTTGCTGCGCAATGTTTGCGGGGCTGGCCAAGCCGCGATTGCCAGCTTCTGATGGTTGTAGGGGTCGGGTAATGATAGAGTGCTGTGTGTACCGAAAACCTTATCCGAGTTGATGACGTGATGGAATCGCCTAAGCTGGCGGAATGATCGGGCTGCTCTGTTTCGTTCTGGCCGTCCTGGCCTCGCCATTCAAGTCGAAGTTGCGGCTTGAAGCTGAGAACGCGGTGCTTCGACATCAGTTGATTGTCTTGAGGCGTAGGCTGCATGGTCGCGTCCGGCTCACGAACCATGATCGCTGGTTCTTTATCCAGCTGTATCGCTGGTTTCCATCAATCCTGAAGGTTCTCACAATCATCCGGCCCGAGACGCTCGTGCGTTGGCATCAGGGCCGGCTTTCGCTGCTACTGGCGTTGGAAGTCGCGCCCACGGGGAGGGCGACCGCAGATCGACACGGAGCTGCGCGTATTGATCCGGCGGATGAGCGTCGAAAATCCGCTTTGGGGCGCGCCACGCATCCACGGCGAACTGCTCAAGCTCGGGTTTGAGGTCGCGCAGTCGAGCGTCGCCAAGTACATGGTCAAACGGACGGGGCCGCCCAGCCAGGGATGGCGAACCTTCTTGCATAACCACGCGCCGGACATTGCCGCCATGGACCTGTTCGTTGTTCCGACTATCGGTTTCGACCTGCTCTATGCCTTCGTCATCGTCCGGCTCGGCCGCAGAGACCTCGTCTGGATCAACGTCACAGCAAATCCGACGGCAGAATGGGTTGCACGTCAAATAACGGAAGCATTTCCTTGGGACGAGGCTCCGCGCTACATGATCCGCGACCGCGATCGGATCTATGGCAGCGTCGTCACACGCCGATTGCGCGCCATGGGCATCCGGGCAACATGCTTGATATTTCACGAAATCCGATCGATGCTCGCTCTTCCCGATCTATTACCCACGAATGGGCGCGACTGAGGCTTGCCCGATCCAACGAACAGGGCCAGCGATGCGCGCCCATGCTGAATCGCGCTTCCGCCATCAAAGCCCGAGCCCCGATCCGCTCGCGAACTTGCGCGCGCGTCACCGGATCAGCGAGGCACAATATCGGGCGGAGGCGGGAATTCCAGCGGCATCTTCGCGCATCTCGCGGACAAACGGCGGCCTGTCGATCTCGAGCAGGAGCGGCCGGGCAATCTCACCGCGGACAACCAGCTGGCCTCCGGAAATGGCTGGCCAAGGCTACAGGGGCACTCGGCGCTGACGGCTCGGCCATGGTCCATGACGCGCTGATCAGCGCGAGGACCACGAGGCAGATCGCTGAAGCGCGGGGCAAGACGGGCCTGCGGCTGGGAGAAATTTTTCAGTATGGATTGCGGGAATGCTTGGGCACGCTGGCTGAGGTCTACGGGTTCTCGAACGCGGAAAAGAACATTCGGCTTCTGGCACCAAAACACAAATCATTGGCGCGCAATAACAAGACCGGGATCGGATGCTCGGGTAGTAATGCTTCGTCTGCCGGAGGTCCCCCAATTTGCGGCAGGCAAGCATAACGGCCCCCGGATATCGCCCCACCCGCGGGGCCGTAATTGCTCGCGTGACCCGAAGGGAACAGCACGACCCGCCGCACCTTGGCTGTAACGAACGGATCAACAAGGAGTTCAGAGCATGAGAACGTCACGGATAACCGATGACATGTTCGCCCGCATTCCAGCGCTGCTGCTTGAGGGTATGACCAAGGCTGAGATCGCCGCGATGTATGGCGTCACCCCCGGCACCTTGGCGGTGCTGTGCAGTCAGCGCGGCATATCGCTGCGCAAAGGCGGGTCACTGCCTAAGCGTACCAGCCTGACGCTCGCCGACGAACCGCTGCGACTCAGCGACGGCGTGTTGAAATCGCTACGCTAGCAGTGACGGCCCCTGGCAAGGTCGAGTGCTGGACGAGGAGGTTGCATGATGATGCGCCGCCCGGCGACCTTCCCGCGGCTACTTCACTGCACATGGATACTCCTGCATCGCACCACGCCCCAAGCCCTTCAACGTCTCGATCACTCCCGCGATAGTCCCGAGCTCACGAGATAGCCATGGCCGGCCTGCTCGAGGTCGGCGCTTCACTATGGCTTGCGCTTCCGATAACCGCGCTCGCCTGCGCCTTGAGCTCGACGCAGCACACTGGCCATTGATGCCAAAGAACACCAGGATCGGGGAAACCGGCAGTGACGCCCATCCGCTTGAGCCTGGCCGCGGTCACCGGTCGCGCTCGCCGCTGGCGACGTGGGTGCAAAGATCCAGCCCGGCATGATCCAGCGCCTGATGGTGTCGACGACGGCGCAGTGCCCAGCGAAAATCCCGACGGCATCGGTAATTCTGACACGACGCCGCGTTGCCCGCGCGATCGAAAGAGATGCAATTGCCGGGCCAGCAACACCACGGGATCATTCTCGCTAATTACTCATCGGCCGACTGCAGGCGCGCCGATCAGCCCCTCAAACTGGACTTCTGCTGCGTCGCGTTCGGCAGCTTCAGCGCGGCACGGGACTTGGGGTCGAGTCCGGAGCCGATCGCCCAGCGCTGGCGCGTGATCGCTCTGCCTCGTGCATTCAGGGATCTTGCATCCATGGCGACGGCGTACCTGCGACCCCCGCGGAGCTGAGAAATCGGTCCAGGCGAACGCGCGGATTGCTGATCTCCACCGCCGCCATCTTGTGGATCGTCCAGTGCCATATCGCGAAGGCCGCCAAGACGAAAAACTGTCGAGCGCCGGAGTAAACGCTAGGCGGCATCGACTTCTTGATCACCTCGATGCAGCCGCGAGCATCGTCCGGGAGATGTTCTGGGATGAAGTGGCTCGCTCGAGGCCACTCGATGCCCTGGATTCATCGATCGGCCGCCGGCCGGGGTTGCCCTCCAAGATCTGCGGATCACTGCCGGTTTCTTCGTGCTCGCGAGAGTGCCGTCCGGTTGGTTTCGATCGGCGTGAGGATAGCCCTGATCAGACCGGATTGGCAGGCCGTTCGCAAGGGGCGTCAGAAGATCATTAGTGAGGCTGATCTCCGATACAAAATCGCCAACACTGCGCCCGCTAAAATGAAACCCCTCGGCCGGTCCGGCACTCCCGCGAGCGGATTTTTCGACATGCCCCCGGGGTCGATCAATGGATGGGACCGGGCAACCGAGTTCGATGTAGCAGGTGAGTGAGCGGCGGGAGTGATGCTCATGCTCATGCCCGCCTCCTGACATCCACGACGGTCGCTGCTTCTTTCTTTCGCTCGGCTGCGATCCTTGTCTTCAAGGGCTGAGATCTTGCGGCCCCTGCGCTTCGAGGGTCTTGCGCTGGTTTTCAAGCTGGCCTTCGATGTTCTTGCCTTGGATCTCTGATCTCGACTTTTTAATCATAGGGTCGAGGGTTCGAGTCCCTCCGCGCTCACCACATTATTCCTAACACGAAATCAATGGCTTCGTGACGATTTTGGCAATCAGATTTGATCTGCCAAAATCTCTAAAAATGACATTTGGGTGCATTTTTGGGTGCAAATCGAAACAGTGGGCGATAACGGCCGCTTGCCAACCCACGGCGGCAAAACCAGCCTGCGCCGCATGCTCTCCGCCACGATGGTCAGGTGCTTGGCTGTTGATGACGTGCGACCGCGAATTGGTCAACGCAGCCGTTGCCGAGGGTGCTTGGTCGATTGGTGAGCACTACAGTACTGGAGCCGTTGCCACCTTTCGAGCGACCGGCGCACCGACGATTAAACTCGCGACCGCGCAACCTTGATCGGCGCCAGCGCGACCGATTGCTCGACGACATCTGCGAACTCTTGCGGTCGTGGTCTCATGACCAGTTCGCCGGGCCGTGATCGCCGAAACTTTCCACATCGCGCTCGTCGCGCGCCGAACAGCGGCAGGACTTCGCTGTTCAATGCGCTGCCCGGCAGCCGCCAGAAGGTCGCCAATACCCGGGCGTGACGGTCGAACGCAAGGCCGGCAATGTTGTCACGCTCGGAGGGCGGCGCTTTTTGCAAGCAAATCAATAGCCTGATTTGTGAGCAAAAACGATAAGGTGCCTTAGCGGCCCCGAGGGTTCTTTCAGCGCACCACCTCAAAACCACGCTGCGGCGGCCCTGCCGACTGGAATCCGGAGGCCAATCGAGCAGCTGCGACCGGCCCGGACCGAGATGCGCAGATGCAGCCGCTTCCGAGCGATGCCCTCCAGCTCCTTTGCACAGGGAAACGGAAGCCGTGGAAAAGCGGGAGCTACCGCAATTCGAATCCCTGCCCTGTGTTAGCAGCCGGAACGGCCACGGGCGGCAAGGATCTCGTCCAAGGCAGGAGTTTTTCTCGATGCTGATAATGAAGGAACGGCGGGCCGCCTTCCGGACGATCGAAGGATGGGCTCGCCTGGTGCTGCTCGAGGCCGGTGCGATCCGCGAATGCGAGGAGCACGGCTGGGCGAAGGACCGGGCCGATCCGCATGCCCGCGATCGCGCTCTTATCGTCGCTCGCCAGGAACCGCCGGTAGGCGTCTCTCCGGACGAAGCGGTCGCAGCCGTGGAGGACGTGCTCGGCTCGATCGGCGATGCCTGCCCGGAGTGCGCGCCCGAGGAATAAGCATTCTATCCGAGAAGGGTTCGCGCCGTCTTCAGGCCGCTCGCCAGCGCCGCCTCGACCGTGCCCATGTCCCGCCCGCGATAGAGTGCTTCGCCGGAGAAGACGACCGCGCCGTCGGAGCTTGCGAGTGCCGACTGAGCGTTTCGCGTTTCCAGCGTCGCGTATGAATAGGCCCCGCGTGCGAAAGGATCGTGCGCCCAATTGATTGCCCGTGCCGCGACCAGATGCGACCTCAGTTGCTGCGGATTGAGGTTAAAGATTTCGGCGAGCGACGCGAGCCCTTCTTCGATCAGTTCAGGCTCGCTGAGATTGGCCATCGCTTCCGTCTTCGGGCCCGCCAAACCAGCCCGTGAGCACGGGGAGATCGGTCGCATGCTGGGTCCACCAGACCGGTATTCTCGCATCCGAGAGCAGGAACGTCAGATCGGCGAGATCCATTCGCTTATCGACCCACCAACGGGTCTCGAAGCGCAGCAAAATTTTTGTGACGTTGCCGAAGCCGATGTGTGCGGCCGCTGCCGCCCTGTCGCGTTGCTCCGGAGGAAGCACGATCTCCTTCAGAAGAGGGAGAGGCACGGTGAGGATCGCGGCATCGCAATCATGGACGCCGCCGTTGGTGCAACGGACCATGACCCTCCCATCGGAAACTTCGATGGCGGATGCGGCTGAGCCGAGATGGATCGCAACGCCGCGGTTGCGGCACTCCGCGGAAAGAAAATCGATGAGGGCACCGTAGCCGCCGATGATGCGAGCTTGCGTGCTGCGCCCGCCATCCATCCATTCGTCGCGAAGCGCCAACGTGCTGGCCCGCTCCGGGTCTGCCGCGTCGTAGCCCTCGACCATCCGCTCGATGGAGTGCCGTAACCGATCGTACTCTGGACCGGCGAAATTCCGTCTCAGAAATTCGGCGAGCAATACGTAACCGGAACGAAGC